>Ga0307978_1001386_pt1 | contig 18262 bp, 13 predicted proteins | sample OrgLakmetage1056_FD_203151 | JGI IMG/M metagenome (GOLD analysis project Ga0307978, IMG submission 203151) | Saline water microbial communities from Organic Lake, Antarctica - #1056 | ecosystem: Environmental > Aquatic > Non-marine Saline and Alkaline > Saline | place: Antarctica: Organic Lake...
CAGATCCAATTCAATCAATGGATGGATGCTCAAGGCAAAAAAAGACAGTAGTAGCTGGAAAACAAATTTTAACCTTCTCATTCTGTACATCTAAAACAAAGCTTTTAATTATGTTTTTCATTCAAATAGAGAATTCTTTTCATCTTTGTTTAGTAGCTCAATAATGTATACTGAATACAGAATACATGTTGCAAAGACGCCAACGTTGATGGCCTGGACTGCCATGGAAGAACATGAACCACCACCTGACCACTTCGCACATGCCGACAGGTTTGTATGAGTGTTCCATCAGCAGGCCAAGAAGCTGATTCTGACCTATTTCCAGTTCAGCATTCATCCAGGTGTTGGAAATCATTCCTTGAAGGTCATACCATACTGGATATTGCAATAGTCTGCTGCATAAAACGTCGAAGTCGTCCATCAGGACTTAAATACTAGCTAGTAATGACACGCCTAATAGTCGTGCATCATGTACATACAACGAATTTCATCATTATAATACTGCGTTAGTAACTGTTAGTAATCATCACATTCAGATAGTGAACCACAAAATGTCACGGATGAAAAAGGTCACTTAACTACAGTACACCCCTCCCAATGTAGTAAATTGGGATCTTCAGCAATTCTTATGGGGAGATTCACGAGGAGTCAATGTCGTGATATTCGCTTGGCACTTTCAGTGTTTATTGAAAGAGTTGGCCAAAAGAATTATGCTGCTACATCCATAAAGTATATGATAGTATCCTAGAGTATCAAGATGAATATGAAGAAAAATGATACGTTTTAAAATCATGCTGACGGTCACCTCCCCGGGTCACCAAGGAATTTCCGCCGCCACCATAATCATTAATCTATCATCGTTCTCAACAGGATTGCTGCTTGAGCCTGCCTGTTTCAATACTACAGATTTTAGACGTTGCTGCTCATTATAAATTCGGGAGTAGAGTCCTCTGTCCTCTCCTCAAGCTCGTCAAACGTTATTTCATGGTTTTACTATTCTAGCATTTCCTGATCGTGATCACATTCACTTCCAACGAGTGTGTGCAACACAAGACCTATAAACGATTCACTTTTTATCCACAAACTTCTCCAAGTTATCCTCCAACTCTTCTGCCTGTTGATCAATTTTCTTCCTAACTTCTGCATAACGCTGCTCATCAGTTTTATTTTCATCTAAAAATTGACGCAAGTCCATAGAATATCTGGCTCTTTGAACAGCTTCTTGTGCTAAGGAATCCGTATCAACTCTTTCATTGGGATTTCTGGTAAATCCTGGTGCCTTTTCCTTATCATCTAAGTCACCAGCAGCCCTTCTCATGGGTCCAAGAGCAGCGTTTGCAATCGGGCTACCAAGGACAATGTCCAAGATGACGCAGGAGGTAACAAATAACGGGACATATTGTCTCCATGTCTCTTGTGTCTCTGCAATAAAGATTGTGCTTTGTGCATCGGGAAAGGATTTCAAAGAAGAAGTTGAAACAGGTGTAATTTTACTTGTTGTGATCCTGGCTGCTGGAGAATACCTCGCGAATACTTGTCTCGAAATGGCTTGGATTGGAGGAGAGAAAGCAGTAGTACTTGCTATGAGGATACATAGCATTAAATGTTTCATCATCAATGGGTTTGTATGGTTTACACAGTGAGCTGTGCTTTCATTCAGATCCACCTCGAGATTCGAGATAGCCGTGAGCCGTCCACAATCCACCATCACCCATCACCACACTTGAAGCTTGAAGTTGTTTTTTGGTTGTTGTAGCTGGTTGCTGGTTGTACATAGTGATGTTTTGTGTAATTTTCAACTTAACGGAATCTTAACGTCTTCCTTCTTCGGCTTAGTACTTCCAACAAAGAGCAATCGTGCATCGTGCCAGCGTGCCATTTCGTGCCACCAAAGAACAATTTGTGTCTCATTACTCATTATACTCAGTTTTTCATACGACATAAAAAAAGAAAGTGTCTTTTGCAACAGAGCACAAAACCAAAGATAGGCAAGAAATATGAGAGTCTATGGTGCTTATACTCTCCTCTTCTTTTATGGCGCTGCTCTCTATGTCGAAGCACAAGAGAACTTGCGAGGTCCCAGTAGTCATACTATAGACGAGAACAAGAGCAAAGATCAAGTCGTGGGAGACGACTATTCAAGTAAACGGTTCCTGAATCTAATGAACGAGGCATCACAGGCGAATGAAATTGACACGCGATACGTAGTGAAGGTGAGCTATCTTGTCCGTAATGATTTATGATTAGAGAGAGCGTTTCTTTCATTAGATAATTCATGATGGAGGGTTTACACATCAAAATATGAAGTGGCAATATGTGACTCACAATGTGTCTTTTCCTCACTGCCAAAAGTTCAAAGAAGGCATCAACATTCAAACTGCGAGGATCAGCGGTAGAAAATATGACAAAATTATTGAAATCATGCCAAAGGATAATTCAGAAGTGATAGATCTCAATAGCTTGGAGGCAGTACAAGAAATGGAAGAAAGAGAAGAGGTAGAATCTGTGGAAAAAGGTAAGTCATTGGATTATCCCCTTCAGCTCGGTTTGCGTACACAACATGTGAATTCTATGAATATCAACTAACTCTCAAAAATGTATTGTAAACGTTTAGATCACAAGGTGTACTTGCAGCAATTTACAAACGAGCAAGTTCCTTATGGCATTATTTTAGTCAACGCGCTCGATGTCCCAGATAATAATGTTTCAAACAGAAAGGTTTGCATCATAGACACTGGCTATGATATAGATCATCCTGATCTCCCGAATGCATCCACTGGAGCTACAATTACTGGAACTGGAGGAGGTAATCTGGATTGGTTCAAAGATGGAAGTAAGTAAATTTGCACGCATTTCTCGTATCGTCATCTTTTTCTTATCAATTGGAATTTGCTCATATAATTTCAACGTGATTGAATAGATGGCCATGGAACACATGTGGCAGGAACGATTGCTGCGGTGGGAAATAATAACAGGGGTGTAGTGGGCGTGAATAGGAATGGACAACTAAATCTGCACATCGTGAGAGTTTTCAACAATAATGGATCTTTTGTTTGGGCTTCATCCCTCCTCAGCGCTGTAGAAGATTGCGCCGCCAATGGTGCCAATGTAGTTAACATGTCCCTAGGAGGAGGACCGTTCACCAGTTTTGAAAATGATGGTTACAAACGCATCTTTGAGGAAGAGGGTGTTTTGATTGTTGCCGCAGCCGGTAATGATGGCAATACTAGACGCAGCTACCCTGCAAGTTATGATGCTGTTATGAGTGTAGCAGCTGTTGATAGCGACGAAAAGCTTGCCAATTTTTCACAGCGAAATAGTCAAGTTGAAATTGCTGCTCCTGGGAAAGGTATTCTTTCCACCTATCCAGGGGGGCGATACAGACTACTCGATGGAACTTCGATGGCTTGTCCTCATGTAGCTGGAGTAGCTGCTCTCGTTTGGTCCAATTTCCCCGAAAAAAGTGCAGTACAGATTAGAGCCGCGCTTCAAAACACAGCCAAAGATCTAGGAGAACCAGGACGTGATGATTCTTACGGGTACGGTCTGATACAGGCTGATCAAGCCAATCTCCTCCTAAGTTTGCCACCCACCCCAACTGCAACACCGACACCTGAGCTTACATGCAATGATTCACCACCTGGGTGGAACGATGCGGATGGAGCTCAATATACATGCCAATGGTATTCTAGGTTTGGAAGATGCAATCAATACGGTGATAGATTCCGTAATCTCGAAAATGGGAAAACGGCAAACGAAGCATGTTGTGTATGTGGAGGTGGTAGAGTTGGTTCTATCCTGAATACAAAACAACCATCTTCAATCGCTAGCTCTCCTCCTTCTTCAACACCTGTCGATGTGGCATCGGAGATACCATCGATAGAAGCATCATTGGATCCAAGTGCAACTCCTTCGGCTATTCCATCAGAAAGACCAACTCAAAGACCGTCTCCTAGTCCTAGTGATACTCCTACCTTGTCTCCAACCAACCCAGTTCCTTCAACATCTCCAAGTGCAGCGTCGGAGATACCATCGATAGAAGCATCATTTGATCCAAGTGCAACTCCTACGGCTATTCCATCAGAAAGGCCAACTCAAAGACCGACTTCTAGTCCTAGTGATACACCTACCATGTCGCCAACCAATCCAGTCCCTTCAACATCTCCAAGTGCAAAACCCACGAAATCCCCATCAACATCAACCATTCCGACTACAAGGACCTCTTCGACGCCATCTGCTACGGAATCGCGCGCTCCCGCGGTGTCAGTCTGTGTTGATACTGGAGGGTGGTATGACTCTGGAGGTCCTAGATATGATTGTGAATGGTACAATCAAAACAACTATTGTGCGAGGTATGGGAATTTCTTCCTTAATTATGGAGAAACGGCAAAAGATGCGTGTTGTGCTTGTGGCGGTGGGTCTGCCAGTGGCAATTGCGTCAATATTCAGGATTGGAATGATTCAGGTGGCAGACGATTCACTTGTGCTTGGTATGGTGTTTCCGGCAATATTGATCGGTGTTTAACATATGGCAACAGCTTTGCAAACAGCGGATACACAGCAAATACTGCTTGTTGCGTTTGCAAGGATTCCTCTGGATGAGCATGAATTGAAATAAATAAATGGAGAAGTAAAATATAATTAAAGCAATTTTGAAATATAATTTGCAATTGAAGAAGAGCTAAATGTTTTTTAGGTATGTGATTAGCTGATTGCGATGATCCCCATCATCGAGAACGCTGATAAACTCTTCGCATCCTGCCTTGATCAACCCAATTCCTGAACTCTGCGTTCGCAGTTGCTCCATCAGATAATGATGGCATCGTTTTGAACCCGCAGCAGCAAAGGCAATGACGGCACAGACTCGATAAAAAAGTTCCCCGCCCCCTTCTAATTTTGCATTAAGAGCGGCCAAATCAACGATCCCATTTGCCTCTGCATCTTCTGCTTCATCACTTTTAAAGTATAAATACTCTGCTTGTCGCATTTTCTTATCGTACTTCAAGCACAATTCAATCATTCGATCACACTTTTCACAATCATTTTCAATGAATTTTGCAAGTAAACGGGCTTTTGCATCGTTGGGGGAGTTTTCATCCAAGTGTCTGGTGAGACTATAAAGTATTTGGATAGCATTCATTTCAATCGTGTGATACCAATCTCTGCTTCCTCCAACGACTTGCTTCATTTTCTTGCTCATCTTCTTTTTCTTTTCGTCGTCATTTTGCTTGTTGAGGTCCGCATACTTTCGCAACAGGCTTATATTTCCAGCATCACAATTAATTGAGGGTTTTGGTATGGCACTTCTTTTCCCCATACAAATAGGGAAGAGACTTCTGAATCCTCCAGCATCCACAAATGATTCTGCAGCTTTTTTGTAAAAAATCGATTTTCTTGCCACTGGCCCTGAAACAGCATAGAATAGGACCTTCATCGCTCCAAAGCCAGAATGTAATCTTTCATTGATACATCTGAGCATTAGTTCAATTCCTTGTCTTGCGAGGAATTCTTCTACATTCTTTTCATTGAGCAAAGATGCCGTTAGCGCATCAAAGATATTTTCCAGGTATTCACATTCTTCCTCCGAGGATGGATCTCTTTTACGGAACGCAGCCACGCATTGCAGCAAGCATTCAATTCCATCAATAGGCAGCTGCTCTATTTGTTTTTTCGCAGGTACTCTATCATCATTAGATTCTGCATGAGCACTCATGGGCTTCAATAAACTCAAGTTTGCAAGACACGTCTGTGAATCCTCATGTTGCAATATGGTTGCTAGCAACTCTGACGCATGCAATTTTGCAGCAATGCTCCAAACATGAGCGCCACCTTCGCCAATTTTCTCCACCAAGTATGCAACAAAAGAAGTCGATTGACATACAACCGATGCAACTGAAATATATGAATTAGCAACAGCTCCATCATCCTTATCATTTTCAAATGATATTGCCAAACGAAGGGTGCCCAACTGGTCTAAGTCCATGAGATTTTCCACCAATGTAAAGATAGCATCAATGCCCTTCATCTCCTCTTCCTCGCCATCCTTCAGCCTTGCAAGAACCTCAATCACCAGCCCTGCACCACCACTACTTCCTGATCCCACAAAAGCCGCCATCAGAGCCGCCATCCCTTCTTTGGATTTGACATCCCCTCCCGTGAACAAACCAGGGTCCAATAATTCTACAAATAACTTTATGACCGCCAAGGCCACATCGTTATTACCATGTCCCAGCAAAGCCAATAGTTGATCCACAGCACCAAACTTGACAAACTCGTGGAAATACTCAACGTTCGCGGCCAAATCTTGCAAAGCACTTATATCCTCATAAAGTGCCACCTCACTTTCCATGAACACAGAGGGATCTTCTGGATGTTCAACCCTTAGTAACTCATTTTTGGCAATGGATTTAGTAAGGTTCTTAATGAAAGCTTTTAGAGAGGCTGGACCCCGGGATAGATCCAGTGTTTTTATGTTTAGAGACTCCTGTTTTTCTTCAGCTTGCTTCAAGAGCTGCTTTGCATGTTGGAGAAGGTGGGCGGAATTCGGCTTGGATGGCTTGGGAGAAATGAACTTTATTTGATCCTGGCCGAATCTAACTTTCCGCTTTCGATCGTTTGCTTCGGCATCACCATTACCGTTGACTCCTCGTGTATCATCTCGCGGTCTTTTTCTATTGGAGTGCGATGCTGATGGTGATAATTGCTGTTTCGAATAGATGTCAATGTAGTAGCCTGTTCCTTTTTGAGTGGTAGTACCAAAGTAATATCCCGATTTGGATCCTTGCCATGTAGATGATAATATGAAATCTTTTTGAGAGGCGGAGGACGCGGCCAAGGCGTCGGATGTGATGCGGTCGATGGCAGATTCAATGCTGCCGCCATTGCCATTGACATTGTTGTTGATGTTGCTGCTGATGGCCGACATGATGTTCAATTTTATAGATGGATTCAGGTGTATGATGCGCGATACCGGCAGTTGGCAGTGTTGTGTGCAGTGTTGTAGTTTGTGGCAGGGGGAAGAATTCTGATCGATTTGTTTATTTGTAGAATAATCCTGGTGTCAATAAAATGGGTTTAGACACTGGAGGTATTTAGAAATTGATTCCTGCACACAGTTGAGTGGAAAGTAGTTATGATAGGATCGTTTTATGAGTTGTGGGTTGTGGGCTGCGCGTTATAATATTTGCGTCATACTCACCTTCACTAATTTGCCTATTGCTTTAAAGCTCGTCAGAGCAGCGACAAAATCATGTCTTTCCCCACCCAACGTTTTTACAAGTTTTGGCTCTAGATGGGTTTAATGGTTTCTAGAAAGCTCTGTTTCTTTGAGACGGATCCCATACATTCATCCAAGCTTGGTTATTACCTGTAATTAGTCCATTCGACACACTTGTGTAAATGCTCCTCAATCGCGCATTGGTTGTTTTTATGCTAGCCCAGTATGGATGTGACTTTAAATGCTTTGTAATTGTTTCATAACGCAATGTCCTTATGTAGTAATAGGAACTGTTGTCTTTTAAATTATTTCTTATCACAAAACCATGTTAAATGCTATGCCAAATACTGAGTATCACGATTGACAAGTAGTGGTACAAATCCAAGACTTTATCTAGACTTTGATTATTTACTTAGGTGGTCAAGGACATGATGGAGTTGACAAGATCTCCGTCATTATCCTTCAGTGCTTGAACAGCCTTTGCCCTGGAGCATCCAGCCTGGGTCATGACAAGCTCGACATCCTTAGCCTCAACACCGGATTCGTCAACAACATCATCGAGAGCAGGAACATCATCATCATCTTCTACAGCAGCAGCGGCAGAAGGTGCTCCGGTATCCTGTGCCTCGCGGAACTGTCTTGCAGCAGCAGCCTGGGAAGCAGCAGCTCCAACATCTTCACTCTTTGCCTCTCCGAATACAACATAAGTGTCAGAAGTGGGACTCTTGAAGACATCAGGTTTGGAGATTGCGAAGAGAACGTTCTTGGATTTCTTGACGGTGACACGAAGAACGCCTGCAACGGGCTTCATGCCAAGTTTCTGCATCATCTTACGGGATTTCTTCTCAGCGCGGTTAAGAGGGGAGATTTCCTCAACGGGCTGCCCGACGGCCTGCTCTGCAACCTCGGTTGTTTCTTCTACTGTCTCGATCTGATGAATGGAGAAGAAGAGGAGGAAAGGGTTAGTTCAGATTTCTCTCATCATTCAACAATAGGTGAACTTAGTATGAAGTTCTTCAATCTGATTTTGCAGCGCATTGGGTGTTCTCTAAAATATGATCAATTTCCAGTGGTGCACCAGTAGAGTGCAGAGGAATGCTGCAATGGGGCACTCCTCCTTGCCTGTTTTTTTTTTAATGTGGCTGATAACCCGAACGCAGTTCCTTCCATTACAATATGTGTTGCCCAAATTGATGTCTATATCATTCCGAAATAGATTCATCGTTGAGCGCATCTGTTCCTTACGCCTGTCCTCTGCGTACTATCTCACCTCGGGAATGTCTTCTACGCTCATGATTGTTGGTGTTGATGTGAAATGTGTGAGGTTGCGCTGCCAGATACAACAGGTCTTTCTCGTGAGGAGGAGCAGGCGAAATCGCTGTTTGTGAAAATAAAAATAATAATACGAGGACAGAAGAGATGTGGCGTTTTACTTAGCACTACGCGCATTTTCCTTCCCGCACTAAATTCCACAAATAGTAAAACAGAAAAGGCGCATGAGGTAGATAGTAGATCTAGGTAGATACTCTACTACTCGAGCTAGAGTAGTAGAGGTACGGCAGAGTATGCAACACAGGGACAAAGCAGTAGGCACCGAATACATTAGTTAAATGAGTGAGGCTCTGCAATTATGATAAGATCATAGCTCAAAGGCTTGACTCTGAATCGGGATGATATTGTTGCGTCTATCATTTGTCAGCAGTAGAAGACATTGGTTCACAACATCATCTGATTCTGTAACCAATCAAGTGCATTTATATGCTTAGCTGCCATTCGTGAGATTTTGAGGGATGAGGCTATATTGTTCATGCCATTGCGTTTTGCACCGCAAGTAATAGATGCAAGGGTAGGAGTAGAAACACACGCAAAAAATCTAAGCCTGCTGGGCAAATGACAGGTGGCAGAATATGCCTCCTCTTCTACGGACTTGATAGTTTGCAAGAAGATGTTGTATCATGATAATATATCAAGAAAGTTTTAATGAGAGAGAAAGAGACGAAGATGGTGGTATTCAAAGCTATGTATGGTGCTGAGAGTCTAGTGGAGTCTCAAAGCCTTATCAATTGGAGCAATGAAATAATGTAAACGAAGAAAGATACAGAGATTTTTGTACAATCTAGAAATCAAAAAACTAAAGAAACAATCTTTATTTGCATCTAACGTTGATCACATCATTAATGTCTTCGGCTGGTCTGTATGTCTGTTTGTAACATTTAGCTGCCTGCGTTTTCTCCTGATTACCTGTGATTACGGGAAAATTCTGAATCAGATCAAGCAGTACAGTTGTAGTAGTAATTGTACCAGTATTTTGTGGCTCATGCATGAATCGTGGTCAACCAGTAAAATGAGGTAACGCTAGCTGTTCCACGACGTATCTTATTTAATTGATATCAACTTTTGTAAAATTCGTTTTCATTCAAAATTCGTTTTTATATTAATAATATCTGTTCTAGGAATGGATAAATTGTAATGTACATTCATTCCATCATAGAATGATAATGTAGCTTGTTCCATATCCCTCTGTTATGAGTAACAGCTCAAAAATGCTATGTGTGCCATTCCCTCATGCATAAATGAATAGGTAATCATAGGGATGAAATTATCGTGTAAAAAGATCAACCCGTACTGTGTTCAAATAGTCTTAATACTGCGTGACAGATGATATCATTGGGGGGGGGGGCAAGGACAAGATAAAGAACAAAAGAATTAGTAAAGATATTTTCAATAATTGAAAGGTACAGAATCAAGGATCATTTGCTTATCCTTTGCTTCATAGTAATGAAAGGGACGCATCAATTGTTAATGTAATGATTGGGAGACTTACGATAGCAGAGGAAAGAGGTCCTGAAGCCATGCAGTTACCACACTGACATCCAAGGGAATGCCCATTCGCGCAAGATCCGCAAGAGCATCCAGCCGCGTGTCTGGTGGAACAACTACCACAGGAACATCCAGTTGCATGAGCGCAGTTTCCACATTGGCATCCAGAGGAGTGTCCATCGAAGTTAGCAAACCATCCAGGTTCAGCAGTTGCAGAGAGCGCCACAGAAAGCTGTACGAACGCACGGCGGGATGCATCAGTATTTAGGCTTTGGGAAACAGGAGCACTAGGGCTGGGAGCGAATGCAGTGATAGACTTCATGGTTCGATTCTACTTTCGTTAGATGTTGATGATATTATGATGATAATCTATGGTTGTACGTTGTAGATCATAAATCATAAAGTTGCCAATGCAAGGAAAATCAGGATATATGAATGTGTTTTGATGACGTAATTGTCATGACACTGCCACCCAACACACTTCATAGTGACGTCAGCAAACAATAATTCGGCTTCATTAGGGATATTATTTACATTATAAATAGTTCTAAAGTATTATCCCTAAGTTTACTCTTTGGCTACGTTTTTGAAAGATCTCGTTCCTGACGTCATTGTTTTAAACGTCTTCCCCCCGGCCATTTTTTATTGTCAGTAGTTTTTGAATGTTTTATGTTCATGTTTTTACTGCAATGATTGTGAACAGTGAGTGTGATAGATATCCTTCACTAGTAGATCATAATATTTATCAGAAGCGATTGGTAGCAAAAGTAGAAATATTATCGTAACGAAAGGTTTAATTATTAATATGTTCAACACACAGTGTGTTGATGCCTTCACAACCAAATATCATGTCCACGACAGTAGTATTCTTCTTTATGCCTACCTTGTTGAATGAAAATTTTCAATCTTTAAGTAGCTTATGTCATTCTCTTCAAGTCTCCAAATACCTGATCCCACATGTCTACTTCTCCGTTCTTATTGATAGCCTTGAATTGAAGAGGTTGGAAATAGTCATCCCCTCCAACAAGTCCAGCTCCGTGTCCACGGTTCACAACAATTCCTCCCAAAAGGGTTACTTCACTAATCTTGTCCCAGAAACCAGGTTTAGACCAAGCAGCCTCCAACTGTCCTTCCATAACATCATTGACTATGTCAAACATGTTGCAAGTGACAGCAGCAATAGCAGTGTTCTGATTCACAAACCCATTTACAGCTCCACTATTTTTTTGCTGTTCCAACAAAGTCTGCAGCTTGGGTGTAAGCTCGTCAATAATAAACTCTTCCTGATAATCAAACTTATCATTAGGACCTCTCCCTCCAGCCTTGATTGCTTTATAAGCACCGATCCCAGCTCCACAGGAGGTAGAAGGACTACTCTGTCCAACTCTCTCCACCTTTCCAACGACGCCTTCGTTGGAGATACCCACATGGGGGCCGTAGAGGATCACAACTTTCCCAGAAGAAGGGACGTGGGAAAGGAAAGCTCCAAATCCGGACTTACCCACAAACGGTACACCACCGAGCCCACCGAGATTGAATACTCCCCCATCTTTAGCAAGGGTGATCGATCTCTGAAGATTTTGTACCAATGATAAAGTAGTGGAATCAATTTCGTCTGAGCAAAGAGATGATCCAAGAATGGTGTTATACGGCCGGTAACTGCGATCTTTCAGTTTCTTCGTTACGCGTAGGTTTACGACGGAGTTTGGTATGGCACCAGGGAAGAAAGTGCGAACAGATGTGTCAAAATCTGGAGATGCTACGACGGCATTTGCAGCAGAGGGAGAGACAAGGCCAGTGACCACAGATGCGGCAAGAGCTGTTAGTGGTGCAGTAATGCGAGCTTCTCTAGGTGTCATGATACTGTCACTAGCTACAGAAGCAGCTAGCGCAGTAGCAGTAGAAGAGCTTAGCGGCACTACGAAGGCATTAGAAGAACAAGTCTCCATAGAAAAATGGAGCAGGCTCAATGCAGCTGCGAAATATCCAGACTTCATTGTTATTTACAATTTAAGGTAATATATGAAAGTGGCGCAGTTGAAGATGGAAGACAACCAAATGGGAAGCAGATGGACAAAAAAAGTTGTGCTTTGAAACGTTTAAAATGGATCCAATGGTGATGGGTGATGGCTAGCGAGCGTGTGGCGTGAGGCGTGAGTGATGGCACAAGGGGCAAGGGCGCACAACGCACAACGGAATTTCCCTTTTTTGTCAGTTTTGTTTTTGTGACGTTTGTAAATAGCGCGCCATGATCGTACTCTGAAAAAGTCGGAATTAAAATTACCAGGAAAAACTATTTACAGCTATTTCACATTTCTATTTACAACGGCGATTGTGTTCATCCATCAGAACAATAAGTTGGAAGTTACATATTTACACTGCACAAAGATAATCAATTCCTTAACATCCTAACTTTATTAATTCAATTCCAATATAATTTTGATTAGTTTCACTACAATACTAATTAGACGAATATAAATACTTTCTCGTTTGCGAAGATACAACGCTCAGGCTTCATGTTCTTTGAACTTTCTCTGCTTCAAAAGGTAGTCAACAACAGCATTAATTGTAATAGGATCATCACAGTCCACTCCCATGTTAGCTGCTTCGAGAAATCCAAAAGCTTCAACATTTGCATTATCGTCCAAGAATCCAAATTCGTGGAGCTGACTAAGTAGTTCTTTTTCCCACCTTGTGAGAAGCACGGAGGCAATTTCAGTTTTAGACTTGAGGCTTGGAACGGAGGTAAGGCCTGACGTGAAACTCTCACCACTACCAATGTCCATGTCCTCAGATGCCATATCAGACTGGAATAGTGCGGATCCGAGCATTTGAGCAGCCTGGGCAACCATGTGATCAGTGACTTGTCCATCTTCGTCAACAACTTGCCATTCATCGCTGCTAGAGCTTGCATTGGAGTTTGCATCAACATCATCCTCCTCTTCACCTTCAAGAATCTTCGCACCGGAACTTTCGTCCATTTCAGGAGTCCCAATCTGTAATTGTGGACCGTCGATGGGCTGGTGAGTTAGTACCTGAGGGTTGTGTGTAGGAGCAACAGGAAGGTGTAAGTCAGGTTCAGATACACATTCTGCTTCTTCCTTAGTTATGAATTGTTCTTTGCTTGATGCCTGAGGTGTGACATCAACGACATCGTCAACCTCAACATCCTCAAAAACCTGTTCCTTATCATCGGTTGATACCTGAGAGGCAACATCCTTAACTTGGACTGTTGTGGGCACCTCTACCTCTTCAGGATCAGTAGCCTCCTCTACTGGCTCAATGACTACCTTTTCTTCATGTATATCCGTGTTAACGACAGGCACAGACAAAGGCCCAGACTTAACTTTTGTATCGATCATTTGCTCAAAGTTCAAAGACCTTTTGATCGCTTCATTCAGAGCGGCATCGCAAAATTCAACAGCAATCTGTTTAAATACACAGGGCTTTGAAGATTTAGACTTTGAAGATACAGATCTCTTGTTCTCGGCCCTCTGCTTGAAATCTGACTGGCGCTCTTGCTTCAATTTCCTCGCCTGCCAGCGCTTTTGAAGATACTGATCGCGATCGAGTTCTTCGGGCTGGAAGTGGACATCTGTTCCTTTATAATTCTTGACACATTTAAAGCAGAGGTCATAGTCTGGAAGATTGCTGGCGTTGAAACGGTATCCGATAATAGGTGATGTGAAACATCCATCGCAAGTATGCCTTCCGTGAATAAAGTCCTTTTTTACACGACCAAGATGGAAATCCTCTGGTTGGGTCTCCTGGATTTCTACTTTAGATGGTTTGGGACACACCACCTCTGTGACAAGGGGTTTGGGAATGGTATCCGGTTGAACTCGTGTAGCCTTAATATCTACTTGGGGGGCACCAGTCGTCTCCCAAAATTCCTTACTTGGTTCCATCGGTTCCATCTTCGCCGTGTCAGAAGAAAAGTCATAGCTATTCATTTCAGTCTTATCCATTCCAACTGCATTCAGTTTTTCCTTCATTGCCATATGAAGCCTGTCCTTCTCAAGCATCTCAGCCTGAAGGGCATTCAACCTGTTCTTCATTTTTCTGAGAGGTCTCGGAATTTCGTTTCCTTTCCATTTCCTCTGTTTAGGGTAACTTTTCTCCATGTTATAAGCTTCATCCGTCGTGGCAGCTGTGGACTTTGTGAGAGCACGAGCCCTTACAACGGGTGGATCCTTATTGACAAATTGTAAGAAGGCATCTTCCAGTTCCTCATTTGAGGAGATAGTGATGATATCATCATCTTCGTCAGTGTATGTGATGATTACATCAGCATTCTCTGATGAAAGATTGGAATATTCAAGTGTAAGATTTACGAGACGAGCATAGGAAACGCTGGAGGTATCTTCGTCCCATAGATTCTTGAATGCAATGCGACGGGTGCCTGTATATCAATTGATTGGAAGAGACGGATAAGAGTTGATGAGAGGTGATTTCGTACGAAAGGAATTCAACAAATAATACCCACGGGACTGATGAAATCCACGAAACGAAAGAAAGAAATCGAGGAATGGTAGGAACTCCACCAGCAATGTAAGAGGAATTCGATTACCCACTGCTTGCTAATTCATTATCATCAACGTATACCGTTGTAGATATAATTGGAGATGAAAGACTAGGGATGATGAAAAGTAGATATATTCAACTATCTTCGGACGTGTTCTTTAGGAACACAAATTCGGCTGCTTGCTCGTGGATTTTCATTGATGGGAGAGCTGCAGAATATCTGTTGTAACATACCTTTGTCACCAAGATTCAGCTTTAGCACCGACTTCGTTTCTGATGTTAGTGAAGGAGGCATTGTCGATGAATTGTGGAAGCTACAATGTGAAATGGGTCAGTATCTTTTACTATGAAGATGCAATAAGAAATAAGTGATTTGTTCTTGGAACATTTTGGGGCCTCCACTTCTTCTTATGGATTTTTGGATGTTGACACCCCACGATCATCGATCATCCCCCACGCACCCTCTTGGCTCTTGGGGGGTAGAGAAGACCATTTTAACAACAAATAGCAACCAACCAAAGAATACAGGTGGATGGTGGATGTCGGCAAAATGTAACATAACCATAGATAACCATAATACTTAATACTTCTTGCACAAGAGCACCCTCCCTCCTCTGTCCATTGCATTGTACAGAGTTCATCAGAAGCTTCTTAATAATTAATAACAGCGATATTTCTTCAAATGTCAGACAAAGCAGCACTCGCACCTCTCAAACGAACAAATGGATCGATTCAACAAATAAAACAAACTCTGATACCATTTCTCAACCTCCTCGACAAATACCATAATAGTGAAAAGACTTCACAAACATTCGACAAACAGCAAATCGTTGAAGCAGAATCCGCTGTGGCGCTTGCGATGGGGACACTTAGATATATGGCGCATAGGCTGAAAGGAGAAGAAAGAGGCAAAGACAAGAATGATCCTCTCAGAATGGAATTGGATAAGATGAGGAGAACGCTTGTTCAAGTAAAGAGGCTTCAAAAACCTGAGATGAAAACAAGTAGTGAGGAGAAGGTGGGTTCAGCCTCGAAGCGGAAGAGTACACAAGAAAAGGGGGACGGCACAAATGGTGATATTGCGAATATTTCAAGTGGGGGGAAGAAAATTAAAAAGTGATCATCGTACCGGTAAAGAGGAGTCCGTCGTGATCTCAGTTATAAATTATCATCAGTGATGATTATGAATTCAAATGTCTTTATAAAATACGATCTCCGTAAAATAATTAATGTTGCTTCATAGCTCCAAACCGAATAAAATGTAGAAACAGATCTTTTGTAACATTACTCCTAATGCACTATTTAATCTTCTTTCATACCATTTGCAATACATTTATTTACCACTGCCAATAGATGCACATTTTCCAATGCGGCGATCACTCTCTCTTTATCATTTAATTGACGATTAATACTGACTTCACTCGCATGAGTTCCTGGATTGATTCTCACATTCACTTTGAAACGTGCGGGTATAGAACGGATGAGTTTCACTCGAATGCATAATCCGATCAATGTTGCCATTGAGCAATGTGGAATTGTAGGTGTGAAGCGTATATCAATAGTGGAATGGCCATGTCCTTGTTCTTCGCTATCGTTATCACAAGTGGATAGCAGAGAATGATGATCGACTACTTGCACGTGAGCATAACTCACAACATTAAGTTGTTCCAAAGCTAGAGGATGTTCAGGATCTTGGATGTTGCGGATGATATCAAATACTTCTCTTTGCGTGAGCTGATCTCGTTCTTTATTTGAGACGATGGCTGCATGTGTAGCGGAAGGCGATCTAGATGTAGAAGGTTGGAAGAAGTGTATGCTTCGAGTGTCCATACGTTCAATGATGTCTTGTGGTGATGGATAAATTGTTTTTTGAATGGATGGAGTATGTGACGTATGTATGCCGGCTAAATGAAGGATTCCCAACGCGTCATCTTCCCCGGCTTTGTCATGTTTCAAGGTATCATGAATGCTGGCGAGAGCCGATTGAACGGACCGCTCGGTTGGAGTCAAGAGTTGGTTCGGACGGAGGCGTAATAATGAATCGTGTGTGTGTGCTTCTTTACAGTCAATACGCTTCAGTAGTGAGGTTGCTGCGAACGAGAGATCATTCTTTTGCTCCTTTGTGGGTACTGAATAGACGGTTGGATTTGCATTTTCTTTCATCGTTCTTCAGAAATGTACAAGTTTGAACTGCTGTTTTGTGGTTTGTGTTCTGTGTTGCGGTTACAACAGTATCGTATGGTAGTTTGTGTGTAGGTAGTTGGTACGCTAAAGTAGAATTATTTATTATTTACTATTTACAAGTATCCACGGGATGAATCTGGGGTGGGCGTCGTCATCCCACCCTATTATGACCCTACCTATCGTATTTAGGTGAATTATGTTAATTCTACTTGTTAATTCTACTTGACGTCATTAATGCCCGAAGCGGGAGTGGTCATTACGAGTTAAACACCCTGCGACTTCTTGTGCTGCAGAAGAGTCCAGAGCCCAGAGCGGCCAACACGAGGCACAAGGTCCAGAGCAAAATCTGAATCTCTTCAACAACGTTTTCCTAAAAATCTAACAGCATTATAAAAAGACTGTTGTGATTATAGACAGGCCCCTTTCACCAGTATCAGTTGTCTAAAGTCTAAATCTAACACTACGAAAACATTTAGAGAATAGCATTTGCATTTGACCGCTCTTGCACAAATCCACAGCCACGCTGCGCCGACTACAAAACCTAACCCTACGAACGACAACTAGTTCCCAGAAACGGCTAGAAGCAATAAAAATTCAAAATGGCTGCGAACGGTTCAGAAAATCGTCGGGGCTCGAGCATCTTTGCCGCATCTGCCGCTAGTACAGGTGATGCATCAGGTCCGTATGGAAGACCAGCATACCTCTATGGAAAAAACGATGGAGACCTTCTAGAAGAATTTCCAGAAAAATCCAAGGCAGGCAGGAATTCCTCAATGGAGATGGATGTTAGTGGTGCCGACACCAATGATGATGCCACCGATTTAAAGGGAGGACCTATCAACGTGATAATGACATCTAGCAACGATTCCGCATCCGAAGTGAAACCGAGACGTGGTGAAGCAGCCAGAATGGAGGAACTTTCCAATTCGGAAGATTTGCCCGGAGGATCGAAACATAGGCCATTGGTGGGAGGATTTGCCGCTGCGGCATATGAAGCTGCTAAAGCTCATCATTATTCTTCGAAGAAAGAGCCTACCGGTGGTATTCCTAAAGATCGTGTTCCTCCGCCATCGATCTAGGATATACGGTACTTCTACGCACGCTGAAAAGGAGTTTTGGTAGCACTCTTTACTCGTCACGTCAAAAGCGCTATAACAAAATAGGAAAATAAGATAGAGAGAAGGACAGCAAATCGTCAAATCAACAACAACACTCAAATAAATGTATTAAATGATGAGGTTTTACGCTTTGTGCTGTTCATGGGTAGATTTGAATATGACCAATTTTGAAGTATTAATGGAGTTGTAATCTTCTGGTGAATAAGTAGTTGGCTATCTTTCAGTTAGGGTAGAGGGGATCATGAAGTGGTGCGATACCTAAAGCCTCAAGATGTAAACATCATAGCAAAAGGTGGAGACAACTTTTGTCATGAATCCTCATGATGATACCGAATATATTGTTCAGGACTAGAGGAGACTAACTAGAGGGCAATGCCTGTCAATGATCGCGAAAGAGCGC
>Ga0307978_1001392_pt1 | contig 18172 bp, 14 predicted proteins | sample OrgLakmetage1056_FD_203151 | JGI IMG/M metagenome (GOLD analysis project Ga0307978, IMG submission 203151) | Saline water microbial communities from Organic Lake, Antarctica - #1056 | ecosystem: Environmental > Aquatic > Non-marine Saline and Alkaline > Saline | place: Antarctica: Organic Lake...
TACAGGATTACAGGATTACAGGATTACAGGATTACTGTTGAGCGTCACAGGCTGCCACAGAGCTTTCTAATAAGTTAAGCCATTCACTACCGAATTCACTAATGAACCATCCTCGCATGTTACTAGCAGCATTTTTAAAGGCTTGTTTTTCAGCTACCGAAGGGCGATAAATAGTACCGCCTGCCTGTTCAAAGATTTTGTAAGAATTCTCTTCCTCAGTTGCAACCAGATTGTTTGCTGCAGACTGTTGTTTCTTAAAGCCGTCTTGAATAATCGATTGAATATCGCTTGGTAGCGTTTGCCAAACCGGTTCTGAAAACCACCATAACGTTGCCATGTATGAGTGGCCATCGAGTATAATGTACTTCAAATGCTCTTGCAGCTTGGCCCCGATGATATCTTGTATTCCATTTTTACTGCCCTCTACTACGCCTGTTGCCAATGCAGTATAGAGTTCAGCCCATGAAATTGGCGTAGGGTTTGCCCCCAATTGTTTAACCAATTGTTGTTGGATCTCTGCTGGTGTGGTTCTAATTTTCTGGCCTTTCAAATCATCCGGTGTGTGTATCGGTTTTTTAGTGGTGGCAAAATTACGCCAGCCACCCGTGTTGGCAATACCGATAAGTCGAATTTTCAATGAGCGCTCCAATACGCTTTGTCTTATTTTGTCTAGCATTGGACCATTCAGTACACATATCGCTTGTTTGTCACTTGTAAATACATAAGGTAAATCTAGGACCTGAGCAGGTGCGAAAAAATTACCGGTGCCGCCAGCTGTGCTTGGAAACATTTCTAGTACGCCTTGCTGCAAGTTGCTAATGCACTCAGGCACACTTCCACAAAACTGACCGGAGGTATAAATATCAACCTTGACGCGGCCCTCACTTTTGGTTTCTACATACTCTTTAAAGGCGACCAAGCCGACGTAATCTTCATCTTGTGTTGAGGCTTGAATAGCTGCCTTTATGGTGAATTCTGCTTGCGAGCTGGTGGAGCGCATTATGCCAGTAATACTCATTACAAACACCAGTGCATAAATTCCCAAAAGTACCTTACGTTTAGTGTTCATAATGATAGATCCTTAGGCAAATCCAAATAAGCGAGGAAGGGTCATAGTGACCGCAGGAAAATACGTGATAATGAATATAACAATGGCCTCAACAGCTAAAAATGGGAGCATTTCTAAGGCGATATTTTCGGTTTTTTCGCCCGATACCGAAGCGGCCACAAATAACACTAACCCCATTGGTGGTGTGGCTAAGCCCACCGTTAAGTTTACGCACATTATAACCGCAAAATGCAGGGGATCGATGCCTAGTGAGATAAAGATAGGCGCAAGCACTGGCCCTAAAATTAGAATGGCTGGACCAGCATCGAGAAACATGCCAATAGCGAACAAGAATAGATTGATGATTAGAAGCAGCAACAGCACGTTTGAAGTGATACCTATTATATTTGCAGCTAATGAATCGGCTAAGCCCGAGACAGTGATGATCCAAGCAAAGGTTACAGCTGAACCGACCAATAATAAAATAGTGCCAGACTGAACTGCGGCATTGACTAAAATTGTAGGTAACTGGCTAATGCGCAGTGTGTTGGTGATAAATAAAGTAACAATAAATGCATAGCCTACCGCCACAGCAGCGGCTTCGGTGGGGGTAAATACGCCAGCAATAATTCCACCTAATAAGATGATAGGCGTTAATAATGGTAAAAAAGATACCTTAAAAGCAGACCCGCGCTCGGCCCATGACGCTTTTTTGTTAGCGATTGGGTAATTACGTTTTTTGGCTATACGATTGGTTACTATCATTAAGCCAACACATATCATTAGTCCGGGTAATATACCTGCCAAGAACATGCCTGCAACGGATACATTCATAATAAATGCATATAAAATCATAATTCCGGAGGGCGGAATAATAGGTCCTATTACGGAAGATGCCGCCGTAACAGCAGCGGCAAACCGGCGGCTATAGCCATTTTGTTCCATTGCGGGGATCAACATTTTTCCTAGCGCTGATGTATCTGCTACTGCAGAGCCCGACAAACCCGCAAACAGCACTGACGAGAGTATATTAACTTGTGCTAAGCCACCGCGGTAGTGTCCAATAAGACTTTGGCAAAAGCGCACAATAGATTGCGTGATCCCGCCTTGATTCATCAACTCACCAGCAAGTATAAAAAAGGGCACTGCCATTAGAGGAAAGGAATTCATTCCTGAAAATAATCGGTTTAACAGGGCAGAGAAAAACACCTCGTTGCCATCAATCATTAAGCTCACGCCGGGGCCTACCAGTAGAGCAAACACAACGGGCGTTCCGGCAGTAAGTAAGAGAATGAATATCCAAATATAACTTAACGACATACTATTGTGCTCCCTGCTTTGAGTCTGCACTATTGGGTGTGCCGCCATGATGAGGGATCAGTGGTGAACTGAGTTGTTGAATGATCCTTTCAACGCCTACTAAAAACAGCGAGCCAAAAGCAAAGGGCATACAAAGGTAAAAAAACCATAATTTAACCTGCACAGAAGCGGCTGTGATAGTCATGCCTCCGGCAACAAAACTGATGCTCTGCACAAAAAATATTGCGCTAATAAGCATAATGAGGATCGTAATTATTATTTCAGCAATTCGTTTTGGTAATACGGGTAAAGCATCGTGGAACATTTCAATAGACACATTTAAATGCTCTCTATAAGCCCAAGGGGAGACCAAACAGGCAATCCATACCATCGCAAATTTAGAAAGCTCTTCGGTCCAGGTTAATGAGTCGTTTAACACATAGCGAAAAACAACTTGTGCTAAAATCATGACCACCATTAGCGCTAATAAAAAACCGGCAAGGTACTTAGCACTTCTTGCAATGTGGAAATTAAGAACACCTAAAACGGTATTCAACTGTATGATAAATGACATCATGAAACGCTTATTCCTGTTGGCATCGTATTATTAATATATTCTGACCTACTGGTTAATATCATGATCTGGCCAATGCGGTAGGTTGTCAGTATGTTCGTAGTCGACGGTAAGCATTTCAACGTTTTCTACGTTTACACCAATCGGGATGGAATGATGCTCAGGAACAAATACCGCTATCTCATCCAGCTCAAGTGTGAGTTCGAGCACCTGATGGCCCGCGTATTTTTGTTTATTTGGAAAACGTGTCCAATTACCTTGAGGTAAATAAACGTCTACTCTTCCCTCTGGATTAGTGCAGGGGGCGACCAACAGGCTATCCCCAAACATAAATTGTAACTCGAACGAATGGGCAAGGCGTTGGTCTGGAAATGCGAGTGCCATTGCTCGCATAACAGGTAAGCCTGATTTGCTCGACTGCTTCATCGTGTTATAAATGTACGGCATGAGTTGGTAGCGTAGTTTGATCGCTTTATTGGCTGCATTTTCAGCATCGGTGGCATAACTCCACGGCTCGCGCTGACCAATACCGTGTAATCTTATGTGTGCTGAAAACACAGCAGCTTGAGTCCATCGAGCGAACAAGATCGAGTCGCGTGTATCTTTGTAAAATCCGCCCACGTCGGTGGCAAAGAAAGGTGCACCAGACATACCCCATGACAACGCGCCTCGAATACTGCCTATCAATCCACCCCAATCTGCCTGAGGATCTCCGCCCCATTGGCTGGGAAAACGTTGTGAGCCGGTCCATGCTGAGCGGCTGAATAAAAATGGACCGGTTTTACTATATTTTTCTGCTGCCTCATAAACACAACGGTTGTAAAGCAAACTATAGACATTGTGTAGTCTATTGCCACTATCTCCATTATGCGCAAGCATGTTGTCGTCTTCAACTTGCTCTCCAAAATCGGCTTTTATCATGTCAACGCCTAAATCAAACAAAGGCTTGTGCGATGTAAGCCAAAATTGATACGCCTCAGGGTGAGTAAAATCAACTATTCCTGATTCAGGGAGAGGTGTTAACACCTCCGCAAACGCACTCGTATCCCATTTGTAACGATAAGCTTCGCCGGTTCTCTTGTCTTTCAGTAACCAACCTTTACGCGCCATTTCATCAAACAATTTGTTTTGTACAGAAACCAATGGGTATTCCCAAATACACACCTTAAAGTTTTGTTCTTTTAATGCATCTATAACGGCGGCGGGATTATCAAAGCGTTTGGGATCCCATTCAAATGCAAATCGAGTATCGGTGTCTTGCCAAGCTCTGCCATCTAAGGTGATCACATCACAAGGCAGGTGATTGTCGCGCACCGCTTTGGCTGTTGCCAATAATTCAGGAACGTCTTTGTAATAGGCTTTGGAAAGGATTAGGCCCAGACTCCATAATGGCGGTACGGGCGAGCGACCCGTTAAATGGGTATATTGCTCAATAATTTGTGCACCGTTTTCACCGTCTAGTAGAAAAATATCAAGGGCTTGATCTTCAATTAGCACGGAGTAACCGCGCTGCGACCAAGCAGCATAACCAACAGCATGCGTTACTGGTGAGGGTGTATGCACAAAAAGCCCCCAGCCTTTAGGGCTCCACGCAAACGGTGTGTTTTTATATGAAATTTCAGCATTCACGCCCAAAGCATCGTGGTTATAAGACCTAATTAATTGCCCACGTTTATTTAATCCAGACCACTTTTCACCTAAACCATAAACGGCTTCTTCCGCACCCAAATCAATACTAAATAGCCAGCCTTGCGGTGTTTTTGCCATGGGGGGTAATCTGAATTGGCGCACAAAGTGACCGTCGTTAGGTGTTTTTTGTTTGATTTCACCCGATTTTTTCCATTCGAATGCGAAAGGTCTATGTTGTATTTCAATGCTATGATTTTGAGCGATAATTTGAGTATGTGTTGAACTTGATGTAATCGAGGCTGCAAAAACCGACGGCTGATTTACCAGTATGCCGTAATCGTTGACCGTAAATTGATGTTCATTTTGAATTCTGACACCCATTTCGCTAATACTTAATGTTAGCTCACCGTGATTGGTCTGGATCAATACCTCTCCGCTGGGTAATAATTGACATTTACCGGTAATTTCAGTTTGTGCAACACTGTTCCAGTCGGGAGTAGAAAGTTCAAACATGTTGTTCAAATCCTTTGTAGTAAATGATGAATAAGTAAGTTTAGTATTAGTCAGTTGTTATGTGACATGAAAATAGAATATTTAAACGACGATTGTGTTGCCTCATTACTTATCTAATGAGTTAACTTTCCCTGTCTTATATAAGACATAAGTTATTATAATGTTAAATTGTTGTCAATTACGTTCTGTGTTTAAAATAATGATTACATTTATTAGATGCGATAACGATGAGGTTTTGCAACGACATTGTGCGACGATATTAGGCCATCTAATATGCCCTCTAAGGCAGTATTAACATAAGAAAGCTTGATATTTATGTACTATTAATATTATTCTCACCAATAATTTCATTTTTTTAGTGAATTTATGAAGAACAATAGATTTGATAATAAGCTCAGTCAAACCGGAGTCGTATTTCAGCCTCTGTACACGCAAGTTGAAAACCACGTTAAGCAGCTAATTGTTGAGCAGCGCTGGAAGCCCGGTGAAATGTTGCCCAATGAATTTCAATTGGCTGAAGAACTTGGAGTGAGTCAAGGAACCGTGCGTAAGGCGTTAAATGGATTAACTAGCGCCAAAATACTCAGCAGACGCCAAGGGGTGGGAACGTTTGTGTCAGAGCACACAAATCAGGATAGTTTATATCGTTATTATCCGATTATTTGCGACGGCAAAGCGCCAGAGCTGCCTAAAGCTGAGCTTTTGTCACTGGAATTGATAAAAGTACCTAAAAATGTACTTGCTGCATTTGGCACTGAAGGGAATATGAAAGTGTTTGAGGTATTCAGGCGCAGGATCCTAAATAATGAATTTTGTATATTTGAAAAAATATACTTACCACACACCTATTTTAAAGCATTAGAGGGAACTCAAGAGCTGCCCCACACTCTGTATCATTTTTATCAAACCCAATTTAATCTCACAGTTCAAACAACAACTGACAGAATTAAAGCGGATATTGCTACCGCAGAAGATGCAAGATTACTGGGGGTCAAAAAAGGCGATGCTCTTTTAGAAGTGCAGCGCATAGTACATTCGCTTGATGGAAAAGCTATTGAGTTTAGAATTAGCCGTTGTAGAAGTGACAATTATCATTATTTAGTAGAGTCGACGTGAGTTGTCGAGCTAAGTAATAATGCCATATTTTATAATATTAGTTAAAAAAGCAGCTATTGTTGACCTTATCAACATCATCGTTGCAGAGAGATCAGAATGAAATTATATGTCTTACTAGTAAGCAGCATTTTATTGACCGCGTGTTCTACGGTGCAAAACGAACAAACATCTGCGCTGGATAAAAACGCAGATATCCACGGCTTTTCGCAACAGCGCCTTGGTAAAATTGATAGCGCGATGCAAAAATATACGAAAGCTGGCAAGCTCGCCGGCACCGTAACGCTTGTTGCTCGAGATCAGAAAATTGTCCATTTGTCGGCAAATGGTATGCGAGATCTTGAACGTGGAGAAGAGATGACCACGGATACTATCTTTAGAATATATTCTATGACGAAGCCAATTACTGCGGTCGCGGCTCTTACCTTATGGGAACAAGGTAAATTCCACATGTATGATCCGATTGAAAAATACTTACCAGAATTAGCTGGGCTCCAAGTATATGCCGGTGGTGAGGCCGAGAACATTCAGCTAGAAGCCGCTAACAGTCCGATACGTATTATTGATTTATTTTTACACACTGCAGGGTTTTCGTACGGGTTCACAAACAGTGCCGTTGACAAACTATACAAAGCGTTACCCCCTTTGTCCAAAGCAGACAATCTAGATACTGTGCTAAAACGCATTGCCACATTACCGTTAAATCACCAACCCGGCACTCAATGGCACTATGGAATAAATACCGATATTATCGGTTTTTTGGTTGAGCGTATTAGCGGTATGAAGCTTGGCGATTATATGCAGGAAGTGATTTTTACCCCTTTAAAAATGACCGATACAGCTTTTTATGTTCCTTCCAACAAAGTTGACAGGCTCGCTCAAATATACAGTCCCGGAAAAAATGGCGAAATAAGCGTACTTGATCCGCCTCCAGTAGGTGATTTTTTATCAGATCCTTCTGTGCATAATGGCGGTGGTGGTTTAGTGTCGACCATTAGTGACTATTACATATTTACCCAAATGTTGTTAAACGGTGGCGAGTATAGGGGGCAAAGAATACTAGGTCGCAAAACGGTTGACTACTTAAGCTCTAATCATTTACCTGCAAACTTAATTCCCTTTTCACCTACTTCTCATGGAGAAGGTTATGCTTTGGCCATGTCGGTTACCGTTGATAGCGGCGACGCATTGCTTATGGGTTCAGACGGTGATTACGGATGGGGCGGTGCAGCATCAACTTATTTTAGAATAGATCCTAAAGAAAATATGATTGTGATCATGATGTCACAGTTCGTCCCTTCTGCTTTTTATCCTATTAGGCACGACTTTAAAAATACGGTTTATCAGTCATTGATAGATGAGCAGTAAGGTGTTCATTTTTTTAAATTGACGATATTTTCACAGGCGTGGCGCCACCCAAGTCAGTCTGCCAGTGCCTGGCTATTTTCAAGGTTGTTTAGTCACGCGAAAACTGTTTTTAGCGACGTATGGTGAAGTCCTTTAAGTACAGCGTAGCCTGCGTTTTCCTCCAGCAATCTATCATATAGTTACGATTACTTAGCCGGAAATTCATCAGATCCAATTGTTTTTAGCCGTAAGTCAGTAAATTAAATTTAGTGACTCATTTAAGCGTTCGTATTGACAAAATTTGAACAGTACCTTAACTTATATCTTATATAAGACCTAACGAAAGAAAGTAAGGGGGTATTTAAGATGATATCAGGCAATAAAGTTATCCCAAGTATGGGTTTCGGGTTGTGGAAAATTTCTCAAGAGGACTGCGCAACAGCGGTTTATAATGCAATAAAAGAGGGTTATCGCCATTTGGATAGCGCATCTGACTACGGTAACGAAAAGCAAGTAGGAGAGGGCATTAAGCTCGCTATTAAAGATGATTTATGTTCACGCGAAGATTTATGGGTAACGTCTAAGCTGTGGAATTCGTTTCATGCTAAAGAGCATGTCGAGCTGGCCTTACAAAAAAGTTTGGACGATTTACAGCTAGATTATCTAGATCTTTATTTAATTCATTTTCCTATTGCCTCTAAGTTCATACCTATTGAAACTCGTTATCCACCAGAGTGGATAGCCGATCCAGATGGGCCAAATCCACGTCTTGAATTGGCGCCAGTACCTCTTATGGAAACTTGGCAAGCAATGGAAGCGGTTTACGAGAAAGGGTTAGCAAAACAAATTGGTGTTTGTAATTACAATAGCGGCTTACTGCATGACCTAATGTCGTATGCCAAAATAAAACCCAGCATGTTACAGATTGAATCACACCCGTATTTAACCCAAGAAAAACTGATCCGTTTAGCTAAACAATACAATATGGCAGTGACGGCATTTTCACCCTTAGGCGCGCTTTCATATTTAGAACTAGATATGGCAGGTGCGGCAGAGTCGGTGATCGAGCAAAAAATTGTGAAAAAAGCGGCCCTACGCACGGGGAAAACAGCTGCGCAGGTCGTATTACGCTGGGGTGTGCAGCGCGGTGCAGCGATTATTTCAAAAACGACACAGCCCAAAAGGTTAATTGAAAACATTAATATTTTTGACTTTGAGCTAAACGAAGAAGAAATGACTGCTATTTCTGCATTGAATATTAATCGTCGTTTTAACGACCCCGGCGACTTTTGCGAAGCAGCCTTTAATACTTTTAATCCCATTTACGATTAGGAAAACTGATGAAAACAGCAATAAACTATGCAGAAGTACCCCATCAACTCCAGTGCGGAGATTCTGTTTTCCCAAGAGTGATTGTGAACGATGGTAGTGTCACCAACTTAAGTGAATGTGAACGTTGGATTAATGACAATATTGACGTCTTAGAGGGTGTGTTAAAAAGTTCTGGTGCAATATTGTTTCGTGGTTTCCCAGTAAATTCGGCAGAAACCTTCGATACTTTTTCAAATGCGTTTGCTTACCCTAACTTTACATATAAAGAGTCCTTATCAAATGCCGTGAGGATCAACTTTACGGAACGCGTCTTTACCGCTAATGAGGCGCCGAAGGAAGTTGAAATATATTTACATCACGAAATGGCGCAAACGCCCATATCGCCTAGTAAGATCTTTTTCTTTTGTAAAAGTGCAGCCAATGAAGGGGGTGCTACACCTCTTTGTCGTTCAGACATGTTATTTGCAGAACTGCGCAAGCAAGCCCCCGAGGTTGCTCAAGAATTCGCATTAAAAGGGCTAAAGTATACAACACATATGCCTGCTGAAGACGATCTTCGTAGTGGTCAAGGACGGAGCTGGATGAGTACGCTTAGTGTAGAATCAAAAGAGCAGGCGGAGCACAAACTCGCCGAACTTAAATATAGCTGGAAATGGATGCCCGATGGCAGTTTAAAAGCGACAACACCGGTATTGCCTGCCGTTGTTGATTTAGGCAATGATGTTAAGGTCTTTTATAACCAACTTATCGCTGCTTATATGGGGTGGAAAGGTGTAAAAGAAAACCCAGCGAGCGCCATAACGTTTGGCGATGGTAGTCATATTCCAATCGCAGCATTAGAGCTCGTTACTCGTATCGCAGGACAATTTACTTTTGACTTACCTTGGCAGGATGGCGATGTCGCTTTGGTCGATAATTACATGGCCATGCATGGCCGTAAACCTTATTCAGGTGAGCGTAAGCGAGAAGTACTTGTTGCACTTGCGATGAATTAGTCAATTGTCTATTAAAGTCAGTAAATTTAAAGCGATAACGGTTCTTCTGCCGGGTGTCGCTATTTCTGCTGTCGTCGGTTTGGCAGCGCTTTTTTTAAGCAGCCATTATGGCGCTCCAGCGATGCTGTTTGCCTTGCTCTTGGGCATCGCTATGTCCTTTATTTATGAGGACTCTAAGTGCAAAGCAGGTATTGAATTTACTGCCTGCCATATACTGCGTATTGGCGTCGCGCTATTAGGCTTGCGGATCGCTTTTGGTGATCTTGCTACAATGGGCTGGAGAACCGGAATTTTGCTTGTTGTAGCAGTGGTAAGCACCATTTTTGTCGGCATATTGCTAGCAAAGGTTTTTGGCTTAAATAAACGTTTTGGTTTACTAACGGGTGGGTCGGTCGGCATTTGTGGCGCGTCTGCCGCCATGGCTATTTCCGCTGTGCTTCCTCAAAGCCCAGAAAACGACCGCGATACGCTGTTAACGATAATTGGCGTAACCTCACTTTCTACTATCGCTATGGTGGTATATCCCATTGTCGCCGCATATTTGCAACTAAACGAAACCCAAACCAGTATTTTTTTGGGGGCAACCATACATGACGTCGCGCAAGTGGTCGGTGCCGGCTACTCAGTTTCAGAACAAACAGGGGATCTAGCTACCCTAACAAAGCTAGTGCGAGTGGCATTTTTAATGCCCGTGGTAATGTGTATCTTACTTGTGCTTAAGCTCAATCTTGACAGTGATAGAAATGCAAAGCCGCCTGGGGTCCCCGCTTTTTTACTCGCGTTTACCGTGCTTATGGCTATCAACAGCTTGGTGAGTTTGCCGCAAGTGATCACCGACTCAGCGACTGATATTTCGCGTTTTTCTTTAGTTATTTCTATCGCTGCAATTGGGATGAAATCAAATCTACGTAAGATACTGGTTGTTGGTATTAAACCTATATTGTTACTCGTTATCGAAACGCTGTGGATTGCCGCCCTTATATTACTATGTCTACCTTATCTTTGAATAAGTGCTTGTCGTTAAAGACATGCTCATTCGTCCCTGCGCCTAAAATACGTCAACAAACGAGTGGACTCCTCCTCCTTTAACTAAGCTAACTCTCTCATATCATTCCACAACAGAAGTTAGCATAAAATAAACAAATAATATTTAATATCATCGAGAAAAACGATGTTTAGTGTAACTTTAACAGTATTTAATTACTGACTATAAACCTATAAGATTAATTTTATTTTGATAAATAGGTATATAACGCAACATGAAATTTAAACACTTAGCACTGCTTTCAATCGCCATGGTCGGATTTAGCACTCCTCTCTTGGCAACCTCTTCCTTTGAGTTTGCCACTTCAGCTTCTGCGGATAAAAAAAGTCATGTGGTATTTATCAATGACGTTAACAATTTGGATGGCATATCACAAATTTTAGCCCAAGGCTCAGTTGATCAATTAAGTAAACTGATAGAGCTCAATAAATTTACCGCGGAAAAAGGTAACACACTGCATTTGCAGATGATTGGTGCAGCAGAATCGCTGTTGCTTGTTGGCACTTATGACAAAGACGGATTAAGTGCACCGGAGCTGCAAGATTTAGGGGGTAAAATAGCCAGCTCGTTAAATTCAACGGAAGAAATGCTTGATATAGCTGTGCATGTTCAAAATTTAGAAACCACTGAAACGCTTCCAAGTGCACACATCGCTTACGGTTATCATCTAAGACATTATAGTTTCGACCGCTATAAAACAAAAAAGAGTGAAGGTAAGTCCGACGTGTTGCTAGTCAATGGCAGTGCTGATGATGCTACGAATGCCGCAAATTTATATCACTCTGATTTGGCATTCATAGCAAAAGGTGTGCATTTAACTCGTGACTTGGCAACTGAACCGGGTAAAAACATGTATCCCCAGGCCTTTGTTGACGTAGTGAAAGCTAAATTCAAAGGGATCAAAAATGTAGATATAGATGTGCTTGATATGCGCGATATTAAAAAGTTAAAAATGGGCGCTTTAGAAGGTGTAGGGTTAGGCTCTATTAATGATCCTCGTTTATTAGTGATCAATTATCGTGGCTCACAAAAGACAGACGCTCCTATCGCACTTGTTGGTAAAGGAATTACATTTGATACAGGTGGCATCAGTATAAAGCCGAATACTGGCATGTGGGCCATGAAGTCAGATTTGTCGGGAGCTGCAGCAGTTGCAGGCACCCTTTATGCTAGTGCTCAACGTGGCGAAAACATCAACTTGATTGGGTTTATGCCACTGGCTGAAAATATGCCAAGCCAAGATGCAATTCGCCCCGGGGATGTGCTAGAAACCATGAAAGGCGTGAGTATTGAAGTTATCAGTACCGATGCAGAAGGGCGTTTAATCCTAGCTGATGCAGTCTATTATGCTCAGCAAAAATATAAACCTAAAATGTTGTTGAATATAGCCACATTAACAGGCTCTGCCGGTAGAGCATTGGGTGATGAATACGCTGCGGTCATTACCAGAGATTTTGAGTTATCCAAACAAATGATGGACGTTGGTGAGCGCTCAGGAGAATTGGTATGGCCCTTACCTTTGCATGCTAACCATTTTAAACAGATAGAATCACCCATTGCTGATATTAAAAATTCAGGTGCGGGTAACCCGGGTGCAAGCATCGGCGCTGCTGTTGTGGCTACTTTTATTGATGAAGACTTGCCGTGGGTGCATCTGGATATTGCTAGTGTCGATTGGCTGGAAGCTGATATTGATGTTGCACCAAAAGGCAGCCAAGGTTGGGGTGTTCGATTTATGGATCAGTTAGTTAGAGATCATGCTGAATAGACGTATTTCGAATGTAGGCTAGAGTATCACGGGTATTGAAACATATTCGTGATGGACGCTATTTTCCTTACTTAGCGGTCAATAAAAAAGGCGTCATAATGACGCCTTTTTATTTATTGCATATACTTTCGGCAAAAGTTTCTAGTAAATATTCATTGCACACAACTGTCGCTACAGTGCAAATTCTACCTTTGACTACTTAAAACTTATAAGTAGCCTGGACATACGCAAATCTTCCCTGTGCATTATGCACCGATGATACATAACCTGCAGAAGAGCTATAAGAAAACGGTGGTTCTTCGTTTAACAGATTGGTCGCACCTAGCGTTAGTATAGTATTTTTTATACCCGCATAATTAACCGTTGTATCAACTGAAACAAAGGCGTCAATATCGGGCGCTATTGAACCGTCGGTTCGAGTTCGCACAGGTTGATCTTCTTTAAATTCACCCACATAGTTAATCGCAAAGTTTGCACTCCAATCGTCTTTTATCCATAGGGTAGATGCTGTCCAGCGAACTTCTGGTTGTTCAAACCCTCCTTCCTCTGCAAAGAGACGATCGCCAGTACGAATATCTTCATAGTTCAATACGTAGTTCAAGACATAATTGAATTTGAAGTCGCCCATATCAGATGACATTCTGTACATTATATCAAGGTCTAAACCCGACGTTTTAAGATCGAATAAATTCTCAAAACGGTCAAAAATAACCACGACTTGACCTGGATCGTTTGCTAGCCCTGTTGGTATACGTTGAACAACCGATTGATTACTCCCCTGCGTGGTAAATACGAACTAAGTGTCTTTACCAATAACATTTTCAATGTCGTAACTGTAATAATCTAAAGAAAAGTCAATATCTTCGGTAACTTCATAAATAACACCCAGATTATAACTTTTAGACTCTTCTGGCCCTAAATCCGGGTTACCAGCCAATTGCGCCGTGTATTCAAAAAGTTCACAGGCTTGATCAACATTGCCTATCGCATCACATCGTACTGTATCCACTAAGTTTGGTGATTCGTCTGTTCGACCTAAGCCAATTTGACTCAAAGAAGGCGCGCGAAATGCGGTTCCATATGAGCCTCGGATAGATAACTCATCCATAGGTGTCCAAATAAAAGCCACTTTAGGGTCGGTAGTGGTGCCAAAATCACTGTAGTCTTCGTGACGCACGGCCACTTGAACATTGAGTGTTTCAGTGACAGGGATTGCAAGCTCGGCGAAAATAGACGTATTGTCACGTTCACCGTTTGCCTGTGTTGCTTCTGTACCAAATACATCACCACGAATGAACTGATCGTCTGGATTATCACTAATGGTTTCTTCACGATACTCAGCGCCAACCGCCAGCATTACTTGGCCTGATGACATTTCCATGACAGGACCCGATACCATGCCATCAAAAGACTTACTGGTAGACTTACCATATCGAGTGGTTTGAGTTTCTATATAATCAAGCGCTTCTTGACTGTTCGAAGAGGGCTCAAAGGGATTCCACAACCCACTGTCTATGGCTTCTTGCGTTCGACGAGAGTTTGGAAAACCATTTACCCCACGTTCAATCGAATCACTTTTTATGTAGCTGTAAGCGGCTTCATAGTCCCAATTGTTAAATTCACCTTGGAAGCCAAAAACGCTGCGATAATAATCTGAATCGACCCGTTTTTCACGGTCACCAATTTCGACTAAACGACGACGCATGGTCAAATCTTGCTGATAAAATTCACTTTGTTCGTCATCGGCAAATGGATGGTTTACATTATCAGCCGACATCAACAGCTCATTAAAGCTTGGGCTGGCTGCCCCTCTAATGGTGGTTTTTGAATTTTGTCCGTTTAATTCAATGAATGCGCGCAGCGTGCCGTTAATTTCAAAATTACCCATGTACATGAAACTTACCCGTTCCGATGCAGGCACCTCTGAACTCATCGGTGCAAAATCGTAACGACACAACGTGCCTGTTATATCTTCTGCAGGACAAACGTCATTGCCAAAGGTATCGGGCACCCGAATAGAGTTGTTTGATTCAAGTGCGATAGTGCCTGGAAAACCTGAAGAGCTTCTGCCGTCTCCTGCGTATGGGTCATTAGGTCTCAACGCGGTTTGATTAGCAGAGCTAGTATAATATCTGTCGGCGCCAAGTATTTCTTCACGATCGAAATAATCTACAACAAAAGTATGACTGGCTTTTTCTGAGCTACTACCAAACAATAGGCTGGTATTCGTCTCTTTACCGCCACCATCAGCGGTATCGCCAACTTTTGTAGAAAGTTCTAAGCCGTCATAGTCATCTTTTAATATGATATTAATAACGCCTGCAATTGCGTCAGAACCATAGGTAGCCGATGCACCGTCTTTCAATATATCTACCCGTTTAATGGCAGCTATTGGGATGTTATTGATATCAACAAAGGCGGTGTCTATTTCGTTCGCGAAAGGGGAAACAGAAATACGACGACCATTCACAAGAATGAGGGTTGAATCTGCACCCAAGCCTCGTAATGATACGCTTGAACCACCGTTAGCCGTTCCATCGCTACTGTTACCCTGAGTTGAAAATGTGCCTTGCCCGGCAGCGGGCAGTTTCGTGAATAAGCCGATTAAATCGGTTACGCCCGCGTTAGCAATATCCTGAGAAGTTAACGAAGTAACCGGTGACGGCCCTTCCATATCAGTTCTTTTAATATGCGAACCAGTTACTTTGATGCGTTCAATTGGACTTTCGTCGATTTGAGCATGAGTAGACATACTGCTTGAAATAGCAGCAGCTAAGAGTGTGAGTTTGATTTTACTGTGTTTCATGCTTTTTTCCCTGATAGATTTTTATTTTAATCAGGAATTGAAGTCTGCTATAACAGCTACTTCAATCCCTCTAAAGTCGAGCCGTTAATTATTAATTGCCGGTTCAAGTTGCTGTAACAAAATGAAAAAATCAATAAAAAATCAATATTAGTTGCTCGCAAAAAACGCGTCTACCGAATCAGCCTGTAAAGTGGAGTTTAGCGGCAGCCTTGCTGAGGCAAACTTAGGCTTGACGACATATTCGCATTCTGTCAACTATTCCTAAACGTGGGAATCCTTTTTAAGCGCATCTAACATATGAATGATTCAATGTACGAACGCTACACCATGCAGGTAAATTTGCTACACAGGGCGCAAATTCTGACGGTATCGCTTACTCTTGCAGCTTGCCAGCAGCCGGTGGCGCCAGATTTTTCCGCTGCAGAGTCAGGCAGGACTTTTGACGTTGTTTTTGCCGGTAGCTCCATAGTCGACGGGCGAGGCAATGACGCGCTGCATAGTGCTGCTCCGAATGTCAGTTTTTTGCAGGGCATACTTGGACCCGAAAGTAGGTTCTTGGCATGGAGAACCGCCCCCAGATCATCGCGAGTTGCAGGCGATGCGAGATTACGTCGAAAAATTAATGAAGTAGGGAGCACGCGGTTTATCAACAGGACTGCTATACGTGCCGGCGAATTATTCACAGACTGAAGAAGTTATAGAGTCACCAACTATGCTTATATTGCGCTTACCTTGGATTGTTTTTTTTTCACGCACCATTCGCTTTTTATTTCACCATATTTAATGCTCATATCATTGTATTCGCTGTTAAAATAAATTATTTACGCATCGTGGGATATTTTTAGAATAATTTATTATTTACATTTATGAAATTTGTGCTAATTTTAACCCAAGGGAGGTTGTTCAAACACCTTTTATTGGCTTCGTATTGCTAGTGAAAGTAGTAAGACAATACATTCTCCTGGCTGAAGCACTCGGGTAGCTGCGCCGTTACTATACCTTAGCTGTAATCAGTTTCACGCTTTTATATGTCACGGTATAACCACCAATTTTTGTTCATGTTGAAGAATTTCTTCCGAGTGAGACACAAAAAAACGCCAAAAAAATAATTAAAGGGAGACTGCACAGTGAAATTAAATAAAATCGCACTAGTGCTAGCTATGTCAGGGTTATCGAGCGCTTACGCTTTTGCCCAACACGCTACTGAAGACGCACAAGACAAAAAAATAGAACGTATATCGGTTACTGTAGAAAAAAATCATCGGCTGAATGCATATAGTTTAAGGACCTTAACCATGAGTAACTTAAGTGAGGTACCACAATGATTGCTAACTTTATTTCAACAAATTTATTCCGCGAGCAGACATTTAAGTGGTGCTCATCTGTTGTAATCTTATTTACAGTGCTTCTGTTTGCAGTGAATGCATCGGCACAGCAAGTGGGTGAAATTGTCGGAAAGGTCTCTGGACCTGATGGCATGCCACTAGAAAATGTGTCAATTGAAGCAAAAGGTGCTGTGCTGCCTAAACCCCGTATTGCAACATCCAAAGCTAACGGGAATTATCGTTTGCAGCTTCTTCCACCCGGTAATTACGACGTTACGTTTACTTCGCCTAATGGTGAAATGCGAAGCGTAAATGTCTCCGTACTTCTTGAACAAAAAACGCCGCTGAACATCCAAATCGATTCTTCCGACGACGTTGAGCAAATTGTGGTTTATGGTAGTAGGTTAACAACGTCAACGAATGCGGCGTTGGGTAATTCGCTTAATGCTGAAACGTTAGCGCAGTTACCGATGGCGGTTGAGTTCAGCTCGCTGATCCGTTTGATGCCCGGTGTACAGGTGACATCCGACAGTGTTCGCGGTCCAAGTGCGGGTGCAAGTGGTCAATATAACAATTTCAAACTTGACGGTGCGACGCTATCAAATCCATTATTTGGTATTTTACAATCGTCCCCATCGACTCACGATATTGCGCATGTTTCTGTCGAGCGCGGTGGCGCAAGAGCCGTTGGCTTTAATCGAAGCACCGGCGTTACGCTAAATACCGAGAGTAAATCAGGTACAGATGAATGGGCTGGTGATGTAACGTATCGCCTTCAAAAAGGCGCATGGCAAGCCGACGACCAAGGCGGTCTGAGCACAGAGGATGACATCGGCTTTATCACTGCTGGCATAGGCGGACCAATCATCGCCGAGCAACTGTTTTTCTACGGTTCGTACTATACGCGGGACGATTCAAAAGAAAGTGGTACAAACGCACGTGGTCAATTGCCTGATATCACTAATGAACGTGAAGAGCTTTTTGGGAAATTCACATGGACCCCAACAGCGGACATTTTGATTAATGCTAGTTACCGTACTTCTGAAGTTACCGCCACTAATCAAGGTATCGGTATCAATAACCCGGCGTCTACTGCATTGGACGGGGTTGACGAATTTGAAGTGTTGGTGTTCGATGGGTCTTGGCTTATCAATGACGATACAACCTTCAACATATCCTATTCTGATACAACTCAGTCAGCAGGCTCATTCCCGATTAACAATCTTGGATTTAGAGGTCAGGCTGGTGGCACATTAAACGTCAATGACTTAGCTTCGCAGGGTTTCTTTTCAGTACCATCTTTTGAAATACGTGTGGGCGCTGATGCAGCCGAGCAAGCACTTATAGACGCTTACAACGCCGGCGCCGTTCCGCTCAT
>Ga0307978_1001397_pt1 | contig 18092 bp, 17 predicted proteins | sample OrgLakmetage1056_FD_203151 | JGI IMG/M metagenome (GOLD analysis project Ga0307978, IMG submission 203151) | Saline water microbial communities from Organic Lake, Antarctica - #1056 | ecosystem: Environmental > Aquatic > Non-marine Saline and Alkaline > Saline | place: Antarctica: Organic Lake...
TAAGTTGGTGTTAAGGATATTGTCGAACTCTTCCTCTTCGATGTCGAAGATGGGCGTCGGGGAGTTCACGCCAGCGCCGTTGACCAGAATGTCCACTTTGCCGGACTTCTCGAGCACGGCATCCAGTAGGCCTGCAATGGACGCCTTGGAGTTGACGTCGACCTTTTCAAAGTAGGCCTTGCCTCCGGCTGCTTCGATCTTAGCGATTCGGGCTGCGGCTTTTTCTTCGCTGCGGCCGACGAGCACGGTCACGGCGCCCGCGGCGGCGAGGCCTTCAGCCATGGCACCGCAGAGTTCACCGGTGCCACCGATAACGACGGCGACTTTGCCCTCGAGTGAGAAAACAGATGCGAGATATTCGGATGGTTGCATCTCTATAAAATAGCAGATGGTTGATTTTAAATAAATAGATTGCTCCTTCATAAGTTTGCACTATTTCATCATTTCATGTCTTCACTGCAACAGGTCAACCATCTGGCTTTTGACGAGCTCCAACTCGTGGATCGCCCCTGGTTTCCCTATCTTTGCACGGAAGTGGACTATTGGCAGTGGAAAACAGCGGGTGAGGACCATTTCAACTTTTGGCTGGCCCTTTCAGGTAATGGCACCCTCAGCTGCGACGGGCAGGCATTCCGTATCCAGCCGGGCCGTTTTTTTATCTTTTCTCCACATCAGAATATCAGTGCCGCTCACCATTCCGGGCCGCGGATAACCCGCTTCTCGGCGCACTTCTTTCCTTTGCGGGACGGCGCGCGCTTAAAGGAGCCAGGCGGCCTGCCGCTCTTGGGAGGCGCGGTGGATTCGCTCGCCTCGGTGCAGCGGCAGATTGATGTAATTATGCGTATCGCCCTTCGCCGGGAGGACGATACCACCCTCGCCCGAAAACTCTACGAACTCATTGTGCAGGTCACAGGTGCTTCTGATGTCGCGGCGAGTGACGCGCTCAGCCCGGCAGTCAGTGAGGCCTTACGCGTCTTTCGCGAGCACCCTGCCTCGGTTGAATCCATTCGCGACTTTGCCCGCGTGGTTGGCATCTCCCGCTCGCACTTTGACCGAGAGTTCACCCAGCAGGTCGGTCAGCCGCCTCGCCAGTTTCTCATCAACTGTAAGATCATCGAGGCGCGCCGTTATTTAGAGAGCAGTTCCTTGCGGGTGGGGGAGATCGCCGAAGCTCTGGGCTATAAGGATATCTATTTCTTCAGCCGACAGTTTAAGCAACTGGTCGGTCAGTCACCTGTGAATTATCGGCGTAGCCTTCGGGGGTAGTACCGTATTCTTTGTGTAGTGATGGCAGTCCTCTGCCATTGTTCCCCTCTTGCCTTAGCGCGCCGGGTCAACGGAACCTGTCGATATCGGCTATGATTTAATCGAGTCTTTACCGCTGGGCAGGCTGGCGGACAGAAATGTCCGCGCTCCGTTTTACGGCGAAGCGGATGAGCACTAGAACTGAATCCGGTATTGATTCTGCACTTTATTCTCCGGATCGCGGATCTCGAGCTGCAGGGCAGGGGCCTCGCCGGACCAGTCGATACGGATCTGCCCGAAGCCGAGCCCTGCGTGCACCTTACCGACGCGGTAGGGGTTCTCCTCGCCGGGGAATTTCTCCCAGCTGTGGGTGAGGCCGCTGGAGGTGATGTCCACGATCGGATGGTGGCCTTTATCCAGGATCGCGCTAATCTCATGGATGTGGCGGTCGCCAGTGATGAAGATCGCTTTCCGCTCATATTTACGAATGAGGTCGATCAACCATTTCCGCTCGTGTGGGTATTTGCCCCAGCTATCCCAGCGGTGCTTGTCGGAGATGAACTGACTGCCACTAACAATGATGTGGAGATCAGCATCGCTTTCGCGGACTTGCTCTTCGAGCCAGTCCTTCTGCGCTGCGCCGAGTAGCGTCGACCCGTTTGCCTTCGGCGAGGTAGCAAAGTAGCGGTTATCCATTAGGATGACGCGCGTGCGTCGACCGTCCGGGCCGAAATCGTAGCTGCCGTAGAGGCCCGGTCGCGTCCAGCGTGGATCACTGAGTGGCACTTCCATAAAGCTCAGAGCCAGATCGCGGCTGACCTCTTTGAGGGCATAGTCACCGACGCCATTATTCTTTCCGTAATCGTGATCATCCCAAGTTCCGAGGATCGGTGTTTGCTCACGAAAAGCGGCGTAGTCTGGCTGGTTGAATTGTGCGGCATAGCGCTTAGTGATCCAGGCCCGGTTCACCTTGTATTTTACCTTTTTACCCTCCGGTTGATACCAGTCGGCGTAAATGTTGTCCCCCGCCCAAATCCAAAGGTCGGGCTCAAGCTCAGTCACGGCCGGCCAGACAGGCTGGGGGAGCTCGTCCCGGTTGCAGGAGCCGAAGGCAATGACTTCGAGCGGCTGGCCGTAGTTGTCGGGGAACTTCGCCTGAGCGATATGAATAAAACTAAGCAGTGCGAAAAGGAGTCGTATGGGCATGATTTTGATTTACCCCTTTGGGTGGGGAAGGCAAGCGGACAACTCTTGTTGTGGTATTCCGTGCATCCGCGATTCCGGGGAATCGGTTTCAGTTAGCACGGCATTCCACAGGGCTTATTCATTTGGCTGATTTTGTTGGAGTTCCGCATTTATGCGGCCCCACCTCGGCTCCAAAACCGCCTAAAGGCGGAACTCCAACAGGGCAGTCGCCCCACTCGAAGCCAAATGAATAAACCCTGCGGTATTCCATTTCGATTAACCTTAGGTGTTGCGCTTTCGGCGGAATTGGAGCTTCTTGTCGGGTGAATTCATCCAAAGAGCATACCCCCAACTCTCAGAGTGCGACTTCAGTTAATGATTGGCGGTCGATTGTGGCAAAATATCAAAAGCCATGTTTGAAGCGAAGCTGTATTCAGGTAGCCAATTCGATCGGCCCCTACATCGGGCTATTGGTGGCCGTTTATTTTACGCGCGACGTTTCCTGGCTCCTTACAATTGGGCTCTGTGTTCTGGCAGGACTGTTTCTTGTTCGAATCTTCATAATTTTTCACGATTGCGGGCACGGATCGTTCTTTAAGTCAAAAAAAGCCAATAATGTGCTGGGTTTTATCACCGGGGTGATGACGTGGACGCCGTATCGCTACTGGCGCTGGCAACACGCCGTGCACCATGGAACCTCCGGAAATTTGGATCACCGGGGGACGGGCGATATTTGGACGATGACGGTCAAGGAATACAAGTCAGCCACTCCATGGATGCGGCTGCGCTACCGGTTTTCGCGCAATCCGATTGTCGTTTTCATCGCGACACCAGTCGCTTTATTTTGGGTGTATCAACGCTTTGCGTTTGATGATGCCAGCCGGCGTGACCGGCGCTCGGTGCTTTGGATGAATGCTGCCTTACTTGTTTACGTTGTGGCAATGAGCTGGCTTTTCGGATTCAAGGATTTCTTCTTCATCCAACTCACCCTGACATTGGTTTCCGGTACTGCCGGCGTCTGGCTGTTCTACGTCCAGCATCAGTTCGAGGACACTTATTGGCGCAATTCGGATGAATGGGACTATTTGACGTCGGCGCTGCAGGGCAGCTCCTATTATAAACTGCCCAAACCGCTGCAGTGGTTTTCCGGTAACATCGGATTTCATCACATTCACCACCTGAGTTCGCGCATACCCAATTATTATTTGGAAGCCTGTCATCGTGCTGAGCCCATTTTTCAAGATGTGCCTGAATTGACACTGCGGACCAGTCTTAAGTCGTTTGGACTCCGGTTGTGGGACGAAGAGTCTGGTAAACTTGTCGGTTACCGCCACTTGAGAACCTCGTAGGGCCAACAGAGCCTGTTTAGGTCGAGGGTAGATAGATGGAGAGTCGAGCCCCTCCCGGGGAGAGCTTCTGTTTTTAGGGTGCCGATGTGGTATTTTTAACAGCTCATATCTTCTGCCAAAAAACGATTATTTGGCAGCGTGTTTGATGATTTCTTTGGCGGTGCGTCCCCGTGATTCGAGTGCAGCATCCTGCACGGCTGGACTGGTGCCGAGATCGGCAACTGCGCGAGTGACGGTGGCTGCACTACCGGCGACGCTCCCGGCTGCGGAGGCGACATCGCCTGTCATATCGATAGTCGACACTGCGACTTTCCCCGTCGTCCTGATCGTGGTCGTAGTGAGGTCAACCGGCGCTTTCACCACGGAGCAACCCGAGAGAAACAAACTTATCGTCGCGAGACTAAGGGTCGTTTTGAGCGGGTTCATCGACACTTTAAAGTAAAGGGTTTCGGAGGAAAAGAAAGGTCAGAATTCTTTCGAAGTGGCATGGTAGGATGCTGCGGATCTTCAGCCACTCCGCCTTATGGCTTGAAGCCTCTCAAGATCTAATCTTAATCCCGGAAATGAGCTTTTACCCGAAACGCATTCTTCATTGCCTAATTATCGGTCTTTCCTGTGCCTTCTCTGCCAGTCTTTACGGTATTCGCGATGAGAACAATCAGGGGCGCTGGAACAAGCCCTGCGAAGTCGGTCCCGATGCGGTAGTGCCCGGATTTTTGGTCAATATGGGGCCGACCGGCGCCCGGGGAACTCTGAAAGAGAGTGCCTACGTGGTGAAATATATCTTTGAGGATTCGCCTGCACACGGCGTGCTGGAGTTGGACGACGAGGTCTATGGTGCCAACGGGAAAACCTTTGGGAAGCACCGGTTCGGCCGCAAGGTCAACGGGATCGAGGGTCCGATGCAGGACCTCGGTCTGGCGATTGAAGACAGCGAGGGCAGCGATGGGGTGCTCTCGCTAATGGTCCGTCGCGGGAACGAGTCGCAAGTGGTCGATGTGCAGCTCGAAAAGTTGGGTCGCTTCGCAGACACCTTCCCACGCGATTGTGAGAAGAGCAAAATTCTACTGAGCCGGGCTTACAAATATCTGATCGAGCATCCCGGCGGTCTGGACTCGCAGGGGCGTGCCGTTAAAGCGCTGGCGCTTCTCAGTTCAGACGACCCCGAGGTTTTCGAAGCGGGCAAGCAAATGGCGCTCGCTTGGAACAAACCCTACGACGAAGACACCTGGTCCTGGCACATGTCTTTTCAGTCGATGGCATTAGCCGAGTATTATTTGCGAACGGGCGACGATCAGGTGCTTGCTACGCTGGATGACTCGCTCAAGCTCCTGCGCCGTGCGCAGTGGAAAGCTCCGATTTATCATTGGAAGTCGAAGCAGATCAAAAATATCGACCAAGCGATTATCGACAAACATCAAGCGCTCTATGAAGGCGGGCTTGGGCATGCGCCGCATCCGTTTATTGTCGCTCGTGGTGGCGGTGGCTACGGCCCGATGCAATTGACTACGCAGCTGGCGATGCTTTCCTGGCAGCTCGGTAAGATGTGTGGCCTTGAAGCGCAAGAGGAGGGTCTGGACGCCGGATTCCAGTTTCTCGAAAACGGGACGACGGTTAGTGGCTGGGTCGCTTACGGAGGAGAGTTCACGCTGAACAACGGCCCGGTTGATACGAAAGCGTGGCAGCAGCAGACACGCCACGGATTTACCCAGAAGTCGGGTCTGTCACATCTCATTTATCAACTCTCCCCGGAGCGGCCCAATGCAAAAGAAATGATGGGCCGGCACGTGGGGAATATCATGGCCGCTTATCGTGATATGTCAGATGGGCACGCCTGTGCGATGATGGGCTTGGCTTGGGGTTTGTTCGGGGTTGCTGCCTCGGATAATGAGACGATGCAGCGTGAGGTGCTCGACTACTACAAGGCATGGATCAACATGGCACGCTGCCACGGGAGTGATTCCTACGTCATACTGCCGGCTCGCGATTACGCAGATTCTTCCTACTATCGTAAGAATATCCGCAACCATACGACGGCTTCCGTCGCCCTGCTTTACAGCTTCTTAAGCCCGAATCTGCGCCTGCAGGGAGCCTCTCCGGTAGCGGCTACGCCTGTCACGGCGGCGAAGTAGAAGTTGACAAGTTTCAGTCTGCTGCCGTCAATCGCGGGTATGAGTGAAGCAAAGCCAGTTATCCTGACCTGTGCCCAGCCGACGGGTGTTTTGACCATCGGCAACTATCTCGGTGCCGTGAAAAACTGGGCCACCATGCTTGACGACTACGAGTGCTATTTCGGGGTGGTGGACCAGCATGCGATCACAGTGAAATACACACCGGCTGAACTACGGAAGAACACCTTGTCCTGTGTCGCTCAATACATTGCTTGTGGTCTCGACCCGGACCGTTCGAATATTTTTATCCAGTCCCACGTCGTCGGCCACACTGAGTTGGCTTGGGTGCTCAGCTGTATCACGCCGATCGGTGAGCTGCAGCGTATGACGCAGTTCAAAGAAAAAGCGGCGAAGCTTGGATTCAAAACTGCGGAGAGCGATGATTCGAACGACCTGAAGTTCGCCCATGAGGGCGCCCGTGCGCAGGCATCCGTTAACGCCGGCCTGCTGATGTATCCGGTTCTGATGGCAGCAGACATCCTGCTCTACAATGCGGATGCCGTGCCCGTGGGTAATGACCAGCGTCAACACCTCGAGCTCTGCCGCGATCTGGCCCAGCGTTTCAATCACAACTATTCGGAGACCTTCACGGTTCCAAAGCCTTTCATTCCGAAATCGGGCGCGCGTATCATGTCGCTACAGGACCCGGAGCGGAAGATGTCGAAGAGTGATGAAAATCAAAACGCCACGCTCTACATTCTGGATGACCCAAAGGTGCTACAGAAAAAAATAATGAGTGCGGTGACCGATTCCGGTAGCGAGATTAAGGCTGCCGATGATAAGCCCGGCGTCTCCAACCTGCTGCAAATATATGCCACATCCTCCGGTCGCGAGATTACCGATATTGAAGCATCCTTGGCGGGTGAAGGCTACGGTACCTTGAAGAAAGAGGTGGCCGATGCCGTTATTGCGATGCTCGAACCGGTGCAGGCGAAATATAAAGAAGTGATTCAAGATAAAGCCTACCTCGAGAGTGTTCTAAAGTCGGGCGCAGAAGTCGCTCAAAAGCGCGCCTACAAGATGCTAGGTAAAGTCTACCGTAAAGCCGGCTTTGTTGAGCGGCCGCGCTAGTCGCACTTCAGAGAAATATAGCGTTCAGTAGCGAGCGGGTTCATCCCGCGACTTCAGGCGCGTTTAAGTAGTGAGCGGGTTTATCCCGCGACTTGAATCACGATTGAAGTAGTGAGCGGGTTTATCCCGCGATTTGAATCAAGATTGAAGTAGCGAGCGGGTTCATCCCGCGACTTGAATCGCGATTGAAGTAGCGAGTGGGTTCATCCCGCGACTTGTGGCGTGTGTTTTAGGCCTTGAAGGTTCGATCCTGGCATAAAGCCAGTCGCTACGGGTTGATTTCTGTGTTAATTTATCTATAAAATCAGGGGTTGATTGCTGAGTGCAGGATGGTTTGGATAATAACCCGATCAGCGCACGACCTCTACATGCATCCGGACGACGACTCCCAAACCACTCTTAGTAAATGGCCCTTTATTGTCGGGGACGTTTTACTTGTCACCTCAGCTCTTGCTATTGCCATCTTAGGCGGATGGCAACTCACGAACTGGCAAGTCGGTGCTTGTGTGGCAGCCGTCGCTCTGGGAGCTGGCCTCTTTGTATTGCCTTATGTCGTGGAGTTCCGAGTGCGGGTTCGCGAGGAGCAGGAAGACCGCGCGGCCGATATCAGAATACTTGAGAAACACGTGAGCTCTGTGGAGCAATTGATCGATGCGCTTGCTGGCCGTACTCGCGCCCTGGAGGCGGCGGCCGCAAATAGCGACGATCCGAATGCCGCCTTGCTCGAAGCAATCGATACAAAGCTTACCGCGCAGGAGGCCTCTATCGCCTCCAAGGACGCATTGATTCAAAAATTAAGAGAGGATTTGGAGAAAGTCACCCAGTCGATTCCGGCGGAGTTTGACCCCAAAGTTTTACAGCCGATTGAGGCACGTATAAATGGGCTGGAAGAACGGCTTGAGTCGAAAGACGTCGCACCAGAGCCTCCGGAGGCAAAGCAAGTTCCTGCAAAGCCAGCTGAGAAAGAGGATAGGCCTGCGGCTGCAGCTGCTTCTGAAGCACCGGAGCAGGAAGCAATGCTTATTGCGCCGATCAAAAAAGTGGCCCCAATCGAACGTCCGCAGCGTGCCACGCGTGACCGCAACGGCCCCGAAGAATCACGGCTACTTAAGCGCGCCATTTCGGAGAAAGGCGATGGCTCGTCCACCGCAGTCAGTCGCATTATCACATCGAAGGTGAAAAATAATGCGGCCGATCAGGTCGCCGAGGACGTCCGCGCCGTTGACGCTGAACCTGATCGAATAGCGGCGGAAGCGGCTAATTCTAGAGAGGAAGAAGCTGCCCCGCCGGAAATGCCTGAAATGCCGGGGCCGCTCGAAGCGAAGCAGGACACGCCGGAATCATATCAGCCTGACGCTACGTCCGAGGAGGGCACAGACCCGGAGCCCGAAAAGAAGGCGCCGGAGCCCGCGCTCAAGCCTCCTGCTGCCGATGATCCCGAAATGCTCTTTGACGCTGCGAAAATCACCTCACCCGTGACCCGAACTAAAGCTAAGAAGAATGACGCGGTGCTGACGGCTTCCGTCTTCATCGGGATTGGAAACAAGCCTTACCTGCGTGGTAGTGGTGCCGGCCTGAATTGGGAAAAGGGCCTGGTCATGGAGTTCCAGGAAATCGGCAAGTGGCGCTGGGTCGTCCCCTCTGACCTTGATGCCCCAGTCGAGCTGCAAATTTACCGCAATGACGAGGATCCGGACCAGTCCGGAAAATACACAATCGAGGCCGGCCAAAAGCTTGAGGTCTCGCCCGTCTTTTAGAGCGGGACGTAGCAATAAAGCGCTTAAAAAGTACCCAGAGTGGGCCTCGAACCCACACTCCCGAAGGAACCAGATTTTGAGTCTAGCGCGTCTGCCAATTCCGCCATCTGGGCATAAAGCTAGAAGTAATGAGAGAGTCTGCGGTGATTGCAAGATTTTGCTGATTCTTTAGGGGACTTCCGGAAACCTACTGGCGGCGCGGCATTGAGGGACAGGCCGGAGGCACTGTCCTACGTAGAACAGGCTTCCAGCCTGTTTTCAGAAGTGCCCTTAATCCTTAAGAGATGAGTTGAACCGTTAATGGACGTGAATGAACGTTAATTGAAATCACATAAACATATGAATTGAAGTCACTTATAAATCATAGTAATAGCTGTGAGTTACCATCTCACTCATCGCCAAATTGGCGACTGTCCTTATTAATCCCGCTTAGCGCATGTGCGTCAACCTAAGGGCTTAAGTGCTTAATGAGAGGAACGTTTGTAAAAGTTCTCGTTCCTCTCAGCTAGGCCGCAAGCTCCCCGCCTGCCCCCGCCTAAGCGGGGGATAGGAGGGGACAGAATCAATCGTCGTTCAGACGATTGATTCAGGGGTGGTCCCTGTCGTCGCAAAGTAGCTTTCCACAGGGATTCCATCGTCCGCCCCGCCCCGAAACCACCCCTGCGTGCTCGCCTGCACGGCGATCACGCGGTCCCCTCCTATCCCCCGCTTAGGCGGGGGCAGGAGGGGAGTTTTGTAAGTCAGCAATCTAAGATGGCTATTCCCGAGTCAATATTGCCTTTCTTTCCTTAGGTTGACGCACATGCGCTTAGCGGGATCCATTAACGGTTTACAAAAATTCACTCACTCCAACTCCCGATTTCAGGTTAATTAAGCTGGGTTGTCGAGTTGGAGTTCCGGCTTTAGCCGGTATTCTCTTTGGCGCCGACCATCGACGGCACTCCCCCTTCGCTAAGGCTATGGAGGACAGGTCGCGTGCCATCGCTACGATCAATCATGCCAGGCACAAAAAATCTGCCCGGGCCGAAGCACGGCGGGCAGATTTTGTGGAACTTCGAATACTTAAGATCGAAGGCTGAATGTTAAATTCAGCGTTCGATGTTCATTCAGCCTTTGTAGATACGTAGCAGTGCGTCGGCGATCTCTGAAGGGTTGCGGGCGATGGAGACGCCTGCGTCTTCCATTGCTTCGAACTTGGCTTCAGCAGTGCCGGCACCCGATGCGGAGACAATCGCTCCGGCGTGACCCATTGTGCGTCCCTTTGGTGCGGAGGCTCCGGCGATGAAGCCAGCGACGGGCTTTTTGACGTGCTCCTTGATGTAGGCGCAAGCATCTTCCTCAGCGCTACCACCTATTTCACCGATCATGATAATGGCGTCAGTGTCGGGGTCCTCATTGAACATTCGGATAGCGTCTGTCTGGGAGGTGCCGTTGATCGGATCACCACCGATGCCGATGCAAGTCGATTGCCCGTGGCCTTTTTGAGTGAGCTGCCAGACGGCTTCATAGGTTAGGGTGCCGGAGCGTGAGACGACACCGACGCGACCGGGCTTGTGGATGTAGCCGGGCATGATGCCGATTTTACACTCACCGGGCGTGATGATGCCGGGGCAGTTTGGACCGATCAGGCGGGTCTTTGTGTTATGGAAGTAGAGGCGGCGACGCACTTCGGCCATATCGCGCACGGGCACACCCTCGGTGATGCAGATGACGAGCGGGATATTCGCTTCGATTGCTTCGAGGATGGAGTCGGCGGCGAAGGCGGGCGGCACGTAGATCACGGATGCATTGGCACCATGTTCTTTAACGGCTTCGGCCACAGTGTTGAGGACGGGGACTTTATCTTCCCATAATTGGCCACCCTTGCCAGGTGTCACACCGGCCACGACATTGGTGCCGTATTCGATGCATTGCTGTGTGTGGAAGGTGCCGGTCTTACCGGTGATCCCTTGAACGACGAGACGTGTGTCTTTGTTAACGAGAATACTCATTGGATAGTTTGTTAAATGTGATCGTTGTGGGGGATTAAGCCTGGGGGCCAGCGTTCTTGACTTGCTCGACGATGATCTCGGCGGCTTGCACAAGGCTGTCGGCAGGTGTCAGGGCGACGCCGCTTTCGCGGAGGATCTTCTTGCCAGCTTCGACGTTGGTGCCTTCGAGGCGGACGACGAGGGGCACGGTGATGTCCACATTCTTGGCCGCAGCGACAATGCCGCGGGCGATAACGTCGCACTTCATGATGCCACCGAAGATGTTGACGAGGATGCCCTTCACGTTCGGGTCGGAGAGGATGATTTTAAAGGCGGCCGTGACTTGGTCTTCGTTGGCACCTCCACCGACGTCGAGGAAATTGGCGGGCGAACCGCCGAAGCTTTGAATGATGTCCATCGTCGCCATGGCGAGACCGGCACCGTTGACCATGCAAGCGATGTTACCATCGAGTGCGATATAAGCGAGGTTGTGCTTGGACGCTTCGATCTCTTTAGGATCTTCTTCGTTGAGGTCGCGGAGCTGCTGAATGTCCGGATGCTGGAAGATGGCGTTGGCATCGAAGGAGACCTTGGCATCGAGTGCGCTGAGGTTGCCATTCTTGTCGGTCACGAGTGGGTTGATCTCGACGAGCATGGCGTTCTTTTCCCAGAACATCTTGTAAACGCCTGTGAGGATACGTGCGAATTGCTTGACCTGATCACCTTTGAAGCCGAGCGCGAAGGCAACTTGGCGGCACTGGTGGTGGCGGAGGCCCATAGTGGGGGAGACGGGCACACGGATGAGCTTCTCGGGAGTCTTCTCGGCGACTTCTTCGATATCCATGCCGCCTTCGGTCGAAGCGATGATGACGGACTGAGCCGTCTCCCGGTCGAGGACGATCGCGAGGTAATACTCGTGCTCGATGTCGCAACCTTCGGTGAGGTAGAGCGTCTGCACCTTGCGGCCTTCGGGGCCTGTCTGCGCAGTGACGAGTGTGTTATCCAGCATGTGGTTGGCGGCATCTTGCGCGGCGGCGCGGCCTTTGACCACTTTGACGCCACCTTTGTAGCCATCGGTGAAAGTTCCCTTGCCGCGTCCACCTGCGTGGATTTGGGCCTTAACGACGATCATATCATCGTCGCCAAGGTGGGAGATAGCGGTTTCAACTTCGCGGGAATTAGTGGCTGCGTAACCGCGCGGGACGGGCACACCGTATTCCTGAAGAAGGCGTTTAGCCTGATACTCGTGGATATTCATAAGTTATTAATTGGTGTTTTAGACACGAAAGATGCCTTATTTGCCAATCAGATGAGTCAGGTGCAATCACTTTTCGGCTCAGTTGCTCAGAAAAGAAGTAGGCAGGGAGCTCAATTCGTAGGGGCTCTCGCTTGCGAAGCCCGCCAACGTCAGCTAATTTCGATAGATTTGAACGCCTCAGATCGCTCACGGGTGCCGCCATTCGGCTTCGGCATCATGGTCACAGACAAGCGGACACCCCTACCAGGGAATCAAAGTGAACAACCTTGTGCAGTCTCGCAGTTGGGCCGGGCGACGAGGCCTTTGATTGGCTCGTCGGGAAAGAGCTCGGTAGCGCGGCCGTTTTCGATGAGGTGGCGGTCGCAGACTGCGTCGAGGTCTTCCTTGGATTGGGCTCGGCGCATGTCATGGAGGAACTGGCCGTCGACATCGACGCTTAGGCCGACGAAGTTGAGGAATTTCTTGAGGTGGTTGATGTGAAAGCGGCCTTTGCGGTCAGGCAGGGTAGTGGCCTCGTAGAGGTCTTCGATGTATTGGCGGACATCGGCCAGGCTCGGCGCAAAGACAGGTTCGCCGGCGAAGTGCTCGCGGAGTTGCCTGAAGATCCACGGGTTACGAATGCAGGAGCGGCCGACCATGAGACCGGCGCTGCCGGTCTCATCCAGGACTCGTTGGCCTTTCGACACGGAGGTGACGTTTCCATTGGCCAGCACGGGGCAGGGGAGGCGTTCGGCAGCACGCTTAATGTATTCGTAGTGCACCTCGCTCCGATAGGCCTCCTTAACTGTGCGGGCGTGTAAGCTGAGGAGATCCACTTCGTGCTTCTCAATGAGGTCGAGGATGGTTTCAAAGTTTCGGTCATCCTCAAAGCCGATACGCATCTTAACCGTAAAGCGCCCATCCACTGCGGCTCGGAGGCAGCCGAGTATTTCGTCCACCTTTGCCGGGTCACGAAGGAGACCGCCGCCGACGTTTTTCTTATAAACCTTCGGCGCCGGGCAGCCCATATTCAGGTCGATGCCGGCCACAGGTAGATTGGCGGCGTGGATGGCGCTAACCGTTCGTTCAATATCTGGCAGACTCTCGCCAATCAGTTGAGCAAAGACAGGCCGGCCAGTATCATGGTGCAGAATCGACTCAACGATATGTTGCTCTAAAGTGGAGTGGCCATGCACGCGGAAATACTCGGTGAAGAACAAGTCCGGCGCGCCATACTTTCCCAGTAGGCGCATGAAGGGCAGAGTCGTGACATCCTGCATGGGCGCAAGCGCTGTCCAGGGTTGGCCGGGTATGAGCGGCTCTGGGAGTGAATTTTTCTTTACCACGGAGGTCACGGAGAGGGGGAGCTATTCAAATACTGCTTAATTGCAATGAACCCACCTCCCGATCTCAGTGATCTCAAACGAAGCGGGTGGTTTAAATTATGAATCCTGTGATAGAATCTTGGCTAGGATCTCGCTCATGTCGTCGACGGAATCGAGCACAGTTCTCGCCGTGTAGATCGGCTTGCCGGAGGCGAGCGCTAAGACAATGGAGTCGCTGGGCCGGGCATCGATCTCGGTGATTTTATGACCGAGTTCATTCTCCATGGAAATAATGAGGCGCGCGAAAAAGGTGCCTTGGTCCACATCGCTGATGACGACTCGTTCCACCTCGGCGCCAAGACCGTCGAGCATAGTCAGCATGAGATCGTGAGTTAGTGGGCGTTCGGCTTGTTCCCCGCTGACGGCTCTCTGGATGGCGTCGCCGATGCCCTGGTCAACGTAGATGACAAAGGTCTTTTCGTCGTTGCCTAAAAAAACAGCACAGCCGTTGGAGGTCGGCATGACACCCTTAACAATGACGGTGGAGACTTGGTTATCCATAAATAATAATATGTGGCAACCCTTGAAGCCCTGCAAGTGTTATGCAAATCACTTTTTTATCGCGCAAGTGCGGGGTAGCTTTTCATTATGGCGTAGTGAGCGAAGAAACTAATAAGCCAATGCCCAACCTCTACCTCGTCGGCTTCATGGGCGTGGGGAAGTCGGCCGTGGGTCGAAAGGTCGCTCGTGAGCTGCGCTACCGTTTTCTCGACTCGGATCATCAGATCGAAAAAAAGGCGGGTAAAATGATCCCTGCGATCTTCGCAGAGGATGGTGAAGCTGCCTTTAGGCAAATGGAGCGCGAATTCATCGAATCCGGTCACTCGGATCAGGGCTGTGTCGTGTCATGTGGCGGTGGCCTCGTGGTTGAAGAGGGCATGTCTGATCTGCTGAAAGAGAAAGGCGTCGTCGTGTGTCTCTTTGCTTCCGCCGAGACAGTGATCGAGCGAACGAGCCGAAATGCCAATCGCCCGCTGCTGAATGTGGATCATCCGGAGGAACGGGTCAGGCAACTGCTGGCCGAGCGGGAACCAATCTACATGAATGCGGGAGCCTGCATTACGACCGAGGGCCGAACGATGACCGAAGTGGTGCGCCATGTCGTGCGGACTTACATGGGAGCGGCACGCGTTTTTGGGGATAGAGCGGAATGATTGGGCGGCATCGCCCCCTTTTTTGTCGCTAGCTAGGTCGTTTCCAATTTAACTCCGGCCATTTCTTGAAATCCTGATCAAAGGACATGATCGAATAGCCTTTGTCTAGAGCCAGCCGAGCTTGAAACGCATCCAAATAATCCACTGACTTGCGAGTGAGATCCTCCAAAGCTGCCAAGGTGGCTTTGGAGTGCTCCAGGCGAATACCTGATCGTTGTAGAAACTCGGAAAGGATTCGGGCAACCTCTTTCTTGTCCTGTTCGTAGTAACTAGTCAGCACCCAGATGATTTCTGCGATGCAAGACGCAGTAAAATAGAGCGTGTAATCACCGTCTTGAGCCTTCTGGAAAATGCTTTTCGCCAATGGGGACAGTTTTACGTCATCCCACTGGAGCAGGCGAATTACCATATTGGCATCACAGAGGTAGATAGGCGTACTCATTCGGGGGACGCATATTTTTTACCACGGACGAGTGCAGCCGCCAGTCGCGCTTCCTTCTTGGAGACGGCAGGTTTCTTGGATTTTAAGATGCCCGCGAAACGGTTCAACGAGGCGTCAACGGGACGAATGATGGCATAGCCGTCCTTAGCCTCATAAGAAACTTGCTGCTGCGGTTTCAATCCCAATATATTTCGAATATCTATTGGAATCGTTGTCTGTCCTTTGCTGGTAATCGTGGATGTGGTCATTGTAGATTTTCCTTACCTGTTTGATCTCCCCTTACCTACTTAAATTATCCTTTCTCGCTTCCTTGTCAAGGAAAGCAGGTGTCTTTTGAGTAATGGAAGGTTTTCAGAAGTGCCATTCGCCCTAGCTAACTGAAAGACTCTATCTGCCATCCGCTTAAATCAATCTGTCTCTCTGGCCCAAGCCTCTTGGATGAGTTTCAGAAAAGCCTCCGGCGGGCGTAGCGCTTTGCCCTGCCCATCCATAAAGCCGTGGGTGGTCTGGCCGGTCGCGAGTAGCTCGCCATCGCGCCGCACTTCGTAGTCGAAGCGGAACCGAGCCCTTGGTTGCTCGCGCATGAAGAGGTGCACCTCGATCCGGTCGTCAAAAAATGCGGGCCGCTTATAATCAATAGACACTCCGAGAACCGGGATGAAAAAGCCGGCAGCTTCGACTTCGGTGTAGGGCAAGCCGATCTGATCGAGCATCTCGATGCGTGCCGCCTCGAACCAAACGAGGTAGTTGCTGTGGTGGACGACGTCCATCCGATCGGTTTCGACGTAGCGGACGCGGAATTTGGAAATGGTGTGGATCATTGAATGATGACTAATGATTAATGGGTGATGACTAATGAATGATGACTAATGGGTGATGACTAACGACTAATGCGGGATGTAGCCGAAGCCCTTCGGCTTTGGTTCGGCTTCGGTCGTGCTAGTCTGTAGAGAGTAGCCAGGAAATGTATTCGAGGTCGGCAGCGGTGGTGATTTTTGGGTTCGGATCGGTATTGTGAATGAGCGTGGTCTTAATGCCGATGGTTGCGGCTGCGGCGCAGTCATCGGTGATTTGTAGGCCTTTATCGGTGACGTGTTGATAAGCTTTCAGGATATCCGAATGGCGAAAGGCTTGTGGGGTTTCCATCGCCCAGAGCCGGTCGCGCTGGAGGTCTTCGAGCTCGGTTTGTTGCAACTGGCCGGCTGCAGGAATTCGTTTCACCGTATCCGAGACTGGATGAGCGAGGCAGGCTGCGCCGTCGCTTCGTGTGGTTTCGATAAGCTCGCGGATCAGTTTTGCTGAGATAAGCGGCCGGGCGCAGTCATGAATAAGGGTGCAGCTGGTCTCTAGCGGTAGGGCTTGCAGACCGTTGTGCACGGAATCTTGTCGTTTATTACCGCCTTGCACCCAAATGATTGCTTGTTCGATCGCTGGTGCGAGCGTAGCTGCGAGTTGTTCCTTCTGGGCTGCGTCGCGATAGACAATGCAGATGTGGTGAATCAAATCGCACTCGGTGAAAGCCTTTAGTGAATAGCTGAGGGTTGGTTGCCCATTAATCAGGGCGAGGATCTTATCATCCACCGTGCCCTGCATGCGGGCACCGCTACCGCCAGCGAGAAGGACTGCACAATTTATCTGGGTAGGCATTTGGATCTTAAACAAGTTCAGCTTGGATGGCCTGAGCAGCATCGGAGGGTGAGGGTGCTTTCAGGATCGGTCGACCGACGACGATGTAGCTAGAGCCGGCTGCTGCTGCGTCACGGGGAGTCATGATGCGCTTTTGCTCATCGGCAGCGCTGCCTGCCGGTCGGATGCCCGGTGTGACGATGAGCGGATCAGCGCCGAATTTTTTGCGCAGTGGGTCGAGTTCGAGGGAGGAGCAGACTAGGCCTTGCACGCCGGCTTCGAGGCTGAGCCCTGCGAGGTGCATGACTTGTTCCTCGGGGGTGGCCTTTACATTGAGTGAATTAAGCTGAGCTTCGTTCATCGAAGTGAGCACAGTGACTGCGAGCAGGTTTAGATTCGGCGCATAATCGGCACGCGCTTTGTTCGCCCATTCCAGCATTTCTGCTCCGCCTGAGGCGTGGAGAGTGAGTAGGTCAACCGGGAGTTGCGCGATGCTCTGCACGGACTTCGCCACGGTGTTGGGAATGTCGTGCAGCTTGAGGTCGAGGAAGACGTGGTAGCCGCGGTCGGCGACTTCTCGAACAAAGTCCGGGCCGTAGGCGGTGAAGAGTTGGAGCCCTATTTTGACCCAATTCAGTGAACTGCCTAGTTGGTCGAGCATTGCGAGTGCGTCTTCGCGGGTCTCCAGGTCGAGGGCGAGTATAAGTTGGCAAGATTTAGAATGGGTCATGTTGGCAAATTAACGGAGCCCCGCCTGCTTTGGCAAAGTGCAAAAAACGAAATTTTCATGGCGGCCATGATAAATCTGGCTTTATGTGTTAAATGTGAGAAATTTGAAGCAGAGCAAAGAAGGATGGTTGAACTTGGCCGCTCCCGCCAAGGTGAATTTGATGCTGTCGGTGCATGGTCGCCGGGAGGATGGTTTCCATGAACTGACCTCGGTGATTGCCGCACTGGATTTTGGCGATGAGTTGGAACTCAGGCTCAATCGCGAGACAACAGACACGTTGGTTTGTGATAACTCAGCACTGCCGCTAGGCGCCTCTAATCTTGTGCTTCAAGCTGCGCGACACTTTCGAGAAGCAACCGGGCGGACTGAGTCTTTTGATTTCAGCCTTAAAAAGCGGACGCCGGTCGGAGCCGGTTTGGGCGGCGGCAGTAGCGACGGTGTCGCAGCGTTAAAAGGAATGGATCGGCTGCTCGGCACGAATCTGGGCGGTCATCAGCTTCGAGAACTAGCGGCATCGCTTGGCTCGGATTGCCCCTTCTTTGTTGACGCGGCTCCAGCATTCATGACCGGTCGCGGCGAGTGCATCGAGCCATTGCCAAATACGGTCACTGATAAAATTAGCGGGCAGCGCCTAGTTTTGTTTCGTCCTGATTTCGGAATAAACACGGCTTGGGCCTACGGGGAACTTGCTGCCATGCCCGAGCCTTATGAGCCCAAGGCTATGGCTGCCGCAAGGTTGAGCGTTTTTTACGGCAATGGAGGACTGGATG
>Ga0307978_1001400_pt1 | contig 18079 bp, 13 predicted proteins | sample OrgLakmetage1056_FD_203151 | JGI IMG/M metagenome (GOLD analysis project Ga0307978, IMG submission 203151) | Saline water microbial communities from Organic Lake, Antarctica - #1056 | ecosystem: Environmental > Aquatic > Non-marine Saline and Alkaline > Saline | place: Antarctica: Organic Lake...
TGATGCCGCTTCCTTTAAGATTTGAAGCTTGTCTGATTTGGTGAATCTACGTTTTGCCATGGTCAAAATTACAGTTTTTGATCTGTAATCAAGTCTGATCTATTAGGGGGCTGAAACATGTGTGACCTTTATCACTTTATCGTCAAAGCCCCAAAAGTACTGTAATCATAAGACGGCAATTACCAGCTTTTTACGATATTTAAGTTCATTTCGAACGTTTGAAAATTCCTAATAGGTACGATGCAGAAATAATTGCTGACCGGAAAAGGAAGTATTTTGGTTAACTCCTTCCTTCTGCATAGTGTCAATTAAACCTGACTTTATGAAAAATCACTTATTGTCTATTGCCCTTTTACTACTCTCTACTGCAATTTCAGCACAGGCTCCTTCAGGCTATCAGATGCCGCCTAAGGCAATTGCTGACCTGGCTAACGCACCACTCCCCCCCGCGCTACGTATCAACAGCAGCCGGGATTGGATGATGTTGATGGAACGCCAGGGCTACCCTTCGATTGAGGAGCTGGCACAGCCGGAGCTCCGCCTTGCAGGCCTGAGGATGAACCCCAGAACAAATGGCAGCAGTCGCAGCTACAGCTATTCAGCGCTCACCTTAAAGCACATGGATAGCGGCCGGACTTACAATGTGGCCGGGCTGCCGGGCAACACACAAATCGAAAATCTGAGCTGGTCACCAGACGGGAAGCGGTTTGCCTTTACCATTACCACTCAAAAGGGTATTGCACTCTGGTCCGGTATTGTTGCTGATAAATCAGCCACCCCGCTTACGGATTCCCGGGTCAACGATGCCATGGGCGGTACGCCCTATGACTGGGTAGGCAGCGATCAGATATTGGTGAAGCTGATCCCGGAGGAGCGGGGCGCACCACCGGCAGAAGTAGTGGTGCCTCAAGGGCCTGTGGTACAGGAGTCGGCTGGGCAAAAAACCACTTTACGGACCTACCAGGACCTGCTTGAAAGTCCCTATGACGAAGACTTATTTGAATACTTCACAGCCTCAGAGCTGGTTCTAATGAACCTGAATACCGGGACATCTAAGCCGTTCGGAACAGCAGGGATAATTGCCGGTGCCAGCCCCTCCCCTGACGATCAGTATATTTTGGTAGAAACCATTCACCGCCCGTTCTCTTACCTTGTCCCCTACTACCGTTTCCCGACCACCACGGAAGTTTACGACCGGAAGGGCAACCTTATTAAGTTAATTAATGAACAGCCTCTGATCGAGCAACTACCTAAAGGCTTCGGTGCCGTACCGGAAGGCAAGCGTCGTATTAGCTGGCGGGACGATCAGCCGGCTAACCTGTACTGGGTCGAGGCGCAAGACGGTGGCGACCCAAAGCGCGAAGTAGCAGTCCGGGATCAGATGTTCTATTGGCCAGCTCCATTCATGGATGGTACCATAAAAGCAGGATTGGACTTCGAACTCCGGTTTAGTGGCGTGGTATGGGGCGATGCTTCAACCGCTGTTGCCTATGAATACTGGTGGCCCACACGCAACGTAAAAACAAGCGTCTTCACTCCCGGTAAGCCAAAAACCAAAGACGTGCTCTTTGATCGCTCTTACCAAGACCGCTACAGCGACCCGGGTAGTTTTGAGACCACGTATAACAAATACGGCGAGCAGGTGCTCCTCATGGCTGATGCCGGGCGCACCTTGTTCCTCACGGGGCAGGGCGCATCTCCGGACGGCAATCGGCCCTTTATCCGGACTTTTGACCTAAAGTCCAAAGAAACCGATGAGCTCTGGCGATCAGAAGCGCCCTTCTACGAATCCCCGGTGTTTATTCTGGATGCCAAACAGGGCCTGGCTGTGACCCGCCGCGAGTCTCCGGAAGATCCCCCGAATTACTTCATTCGCAACTGGAAAACCGGGAAAATGGACGCCATCACGGACTTCCCACACCCTTATCCTTCATTAGCGGGTATTGAGAAAGAGGTTGTTCAGTACGAGCGCAACGATGGGCTCGGCTTGCAGGGTGATTTGTATTTGCCGAAAGGCTATGATCCGAAAACTGATGGGCCTCTGCCTGTGATCATGTGGGCTTATCCCAGAGAATTCAAAAGTAAAGGTGATGCCGGTCAGGTGCAGGGCTCTCCCTACGAGTTTGTCCGTTTGTACTGGGGCTCTCCTTTATACTGGCTCACCAAAGGCTACGCGGTATTTGACCGGGTGGCTATGCCTATTGTTGGAGAAGAAGATGAAGAGCCCAACGACTTTTTCCGGGAGCAGTTGGTAGCCAATGCCGAAGCGGCAATTGATGTGCTGGCAGAGCAGGGTATTGCCGACCGTAACCGTATCGCGGTCGGTGGTCATTCTTACGGGGCCTTCATGACGGCTAACCTACTGGCTCATTCAGATCTTTTTGCGGCGGGTATTGCACGGAGTGGGGCGTATAACCGTACCCTGACGCCCTTCGGGTTTCAGAGCGAAGAGCGGACCTACTGGGATGCGCCTGAGGTTTACTATACCATGTCTCCCTTTATGCATGCCGACAAGATTAATGAGCCCCTTCTGATGATTCATGGGGAGGCAGATAATAACAGCGGGACTTTCCCTCTGCAAAGTGAGCGGATGTATCAGGCTATTAATGGATTGGGAGGCAAAGCCCGGTTGGTGATGCTACCGCACGAAAGCCATGGCTACCGCGCCCGCGAGTCTATCATGCATATGCTGTATGAGCAGGATGAATGGCTGGAGAAATACGTAAAAAACAGAGAAGTGAAACCTTAGTGCATGTTTGAATAACCTATTGGCCGGTGGCATTCAAGCTACCGGCCAATGTGCTTTTAATGCCGCATGGCCTCCACCGGATCCATACGGGAAGCCTGAATAGCGGGTATCAGGCCAGAGGCTACACCAACGAGTACCGATACCACTACACCCAGTACCATATTGCTAAAGGAAAGATACATTTCAAAGTCGATGACATTAGAAAGGATAGTAATAATACCATAAATCAGTCCAAGACCTGCCAGTCCGCCGATAAAGCAAAGCACCACAGACTCTATCAAGAACTCAAGAAGGATGACAATACGCTTGGCGCCCAGAGCCTTCTTTACTCCGATTAGATTGGTACGCTCCTTGACCGAAACAAACATAATATTCGCCACACTGACCACTCCGACCAGCATAGCAAATAACCCAATGACTATACCCACCAGGTTAAGTATACCAAAAAAACTGTCGAAAACACTGGAAATCATTGAGAGCTCATTGAGGGCGAAATCATCCTCTTCTCTTGGTGCGAGGCGGTGGTGAGACCGGAGTATCCCTTTGAGCTCGTCCTTCATTTGCAGCATGCTCACGCCCTCAGCAGCTTTGGCGTTCACCGAGGTGTCGAAAATCTGCCGGGCTTTCAGGTTGGCCAGACCACGGGCGTTATTGTAAGAGACCAGCAGGCAGTCATCAAAATCCAGCGGATTAAGCAAAGCATCGCCCGACTTTTCAATCACACCGATCACTTCGTATTTGCGCCCCATCATTTTAACGGTACGTCCTATTGGGTCAATTTCACCAAAAAGTTCTTCTGCTACTACGGCCCCGATTACCATCTTATTACTGCCATAATGGTACTCCGCCGGTGAAAAGTAGCGCCCTTTTTCAAAATCAATTTGGAACATCTCAACGAACTCCAGGGAAGCTCCAATCAATACTGCGTTTTCAACCGCATTCGAATTGAAGCGAACGCTTTTGTACCCAATGACCACGTGAAAGGAGGCTAGATCAACGGTCTTTGCTTTTTCATTAATAACTTCGTAGTCTGAATAATCGGGATTAGGGCGCTTGATGTAATTCCACCAGGCACCGCTCACATCTGCCCAAGGCCACTTTTTAACGTACACTACATCGCTTCCCAGCTTATCCAGGCTGCCCCGAATGTTATCCTCCAGAGAGTCTACAGCAGACAGCACGCCAATGATACAGAAGATACCAATGGAAATACCCAGCAGAGAAAGTAAGCTCCTCAGCCGATTAGAATAAAGCTGCTGCCAGGCTTGGCCAATGGCTTCGTAGATGATGCGCAGTACTATCATAATTGGGAACTTATCCTTTTATTAAGATGGCTTTTTTGTCGAAAGGGTTTAAAGCCACCCCCTCTACTTCGGCTTCGGCTTCAACACGAAACTCAGAACCTACTGCGTTAATGGTTTTTGCAGCTTTTGCGAGACCATTAAATAGCAGATTGCGGCGTCCAAAGTAGTCCATATTAGATTTAGTCAGCTCAAAGGGCAGTTCAAAGGGTAATTCGCGAATCTCGCCGGGAAGCACCTCCAGCCTGTGGTCGAGCTGTACCTGCCCCAACTCATATTCATCGACCAGCTTTTCTTTACCCCTTCCCCGGCTGTAGCGTTCAATCAGTATGATCCGAATACGGCATACCACCTGAGGCTTTAGAGATTGCAGGCGAACCCGCCCGGATAGGACACCTGTAGTACCTTCCAGCTGCTCCGGCAGCAGTAGTTCCAGCTTGACACCCTCAATTCCTAACCACTTTTTGACTCGTCCGATCATAAATGGCAAATCTGTTATTTTGCAAAGGCTAAGGTAATCCACCATAGCCTAAGCTCCATGCTTTTTCTATCAAGGCAGTTGGAAATTATACCAACCGTGCATGCCAACTCTTACTCAATGGTTTTAGCCACCCTGCTTCGAAAGCAGATTTACTGTCCACAAGGGTGTCAAACACCAGCGTATCATCATTTATCGCTCCTGATGCATACAGCTCTGCAAATTCAGCACGATTGACCGTACGCACCTCATCTCCAGCTTTATAGCTAAAAGCCATCCGGTCAAACAAGTCTACACCGTACTTCGCCTGGAGCTGCTTGAGAAAGTGAACGGAGGAATCAATAGAGCAGCCGCTCGCGTCGGCCTGGCTTTCATCAACCATGAGGATCACAAAGCGGTTATGCAACACTTCTGCACCTGCTTTGAGCTCCCGGTTATGGCTGACCCATTGCCGGACAAATTCTTGAAGTGAATCTCTGATTTCAGGGACTGCTGTATCTGGAAAGGGTTGGTTGGCTTGGTACACCCAAATACGGGTGGTGCTGGAAAAGGTATTAGGAAGTGCCATGTCGTGTTTTTTTATTTTGACCTCAAACTTAAAGAATTAGCTGCGATAATAAGAATACAATCTGAAAGGACAGATTGGTTCAATTTTGTATATTGAGAAAAAAGTATGGATGATAAAATCAAAGCGCTCAGTGCTCCTATAGGAACAACTCTGGACCGATGTATTGATCTCAATCAGGATGAATTCCCCTATGCCACCGGTGATCTGTCCCGCTTACTAAGGGATATTGGACTGGCAGCTAAGATCCTGGGGCGGGAAATCAATCGGGCCGGACTCGCAGGTATAGGGGGAATGGCAGGTTCTGAAAACATTCAGGGTGAAGATCAAAAAATGCTGGATGTTGTCGGGCATATCCGTTTTGTGCGCGCACTAAAAATGGGCGGGCAGGTTTGCTGTATCGTATCTGAGGAACAGGAAGAATTGGTATTGACCGGAAATGAGGATGCTAAGTATGTAATCGCGATGGATCCGCTTGATGGCTCTTCCAATATTGAGGTCAATGTCCCGATTGGCACGGTATTCGGTATTTACCGTCGAAAAACAGAAGTAGGCACCTCCCCTACTGTTGCAGAAGATGCCCTGCAGCCAGGTCACGAGCAGGTAGCTGCCGGGTATGTCCTTTTCGGCTCTTCCACTATGTTGGTTTATACTACGGGCTACGGTGTCAACGGCTTCACTTATGATCCTACTCTGGGAGAATTCTACCTGTCCCACCCCAAAATGCGTTTCCCGGAGGAGGGCAATATCTATTCCATCAATGAGAGCCATTATTTTAAGTACGCCGAAGCAATACAGCAATACCTGAATCACTGCAAGCAGGAAGGCTACACGGCACGATATATCGGCTCCTTTGTCTCCGATTTCCACCGCAGCCTGATCAAAGGGGGGATTTACCTCTACCCTGCTACCCCGGGCGTATACCCTGAAGGCAAACTTCGGTTGCTATACGAGTGCAATCCGCTGGCTTTTATTGCCGAACAAGCCGGAGGCATGGCTTACGGTGGCGGGCAACGGATAATGGATATCGTACCGAAGGATATGCATCAGCGCGTTCCGCTCGTGATTGGCTCAGAGCGAATGGTAAAGGAAGCGATGGGCTTTTTAGATTGATGTTGTTTTGACCAATTATAGTCTTCCGGGTTAACGTTCACAAATTTCGGGCTGGCCTGTAAGCCCGAAATTTATCATCGGGGGCACGGAAACCGGAGATTAGCCATAGCTTAGAAATGCTAACATAGCATCTCTAAGGGTTTTACGTTCAGGTGAGGTGTCTTTCAGAAAGAATATAGTTGTGTCCTTTCGAGAGAATATGCACGGTGAGATTTTCAATTGAAATGGGTTCGCCGTCATTTATCTCAGCAATATTCGTATAGGTAATAAGGTTCCCCTCCACGATAGTTACCAGTCCTGAACCAATTGCTTCCATATGATCTCCGTTTTTAATGAGCAAGCCGGTATCCTCGCCAAGCCCGATGCCCACGTTTGACGGGTTGTTGGCAATGGTCTGGCACAACCTTCCAAACCGGCCCCGCTTGATAAAATGGCTATCGAAGGTGACATCATCGATAAATCCAAATCCCCGTGACTGCTTCACTTCACCTTTGAGCAGCGCTTCAGTGCTGCTGCCTCCATAGATCATGGTGGTTGACATGGCCATTGCTCCGGCACTGGTTCCCGCCACTACAAAGTGTTCATTACGATAGCGGCTGAGCATCAATTCCAGCAATGCTGTTCCACCAAAAATAGTCGTCAGCCGCAATTGGTTGCCTCCTGTAAACAAGACTCCTTCTGCCTCTGCAATTCGCTGGTGGTACTCATCGTTGGTGGTATCTTCTCTTTCTTTGATGTGGATCACGCCAACATTCTCGTTTTGAAGCCGCTTAAACGCATCCAGGTAGTGTTGACCCGTTTCTTCGGGAATCGTAGAAGCCGTGGTAATAACTTCTATCCGGTTGGTATGGCCGGGAAGCTCTTCCAGTATCCGCTTTAAAATACCTATTTCAAGAAACTCCGGGTTTAGGCTTTCGGCGTTTTCCAACTCTTTGCCTGTTCCTTTATCCACCGCACCGCCTATGGCGATCAAAATACCTTTTGCTTTTTTCATAATTGTGGTTGAAGTAAGCCTCAATTGGTTAACTTTGAAGATACGCTATCCTAAAAGCAAAGTTAGCAATTGACTGATCTAAATTACACCTGCTAACCTATTCTTTTCTGAAACCACCTAACACTGTCAGAAATGTTTTGAATCATTTCCTGACTAAAAATTCAGGTATGAAAATATTAGAGATCAAGGTTCTTCGTGGCCCAAACTACTGGTCGAACAGGCGGCACAAACTTATTGTAATGAAACTCGACCTGGAAGAAATGGAAGAACTTCCTTCAAATAAAGTTGAGGGCTTTTCGGAGCGTATAGAAAAACTACTGCCATCCCTTTATGAACATCAATGTTCGGAAGGTCATGAGGGCGGTTTTTTCGAACGGGTAAAGGAAGGGACCTGGATGGGGCACATTAGCGAGCATATCGCCCTGGAAATTCAAACACTGGCGGGAATGGATTGTGGTTTCGGACGAACACGTGGCGTGGGCGAAAAAGGTGTTTATAATGTTGTCTTCAACTATACCCAGGAGAAAGCCGGAGTGTATGCGGCTCGGGCTGCCATAAGAATTGTGGAGGCCTTGATCGCAGGCGAAGACTATGAACTGGAACCCGACATCCAACAATTGAAGGTGCTTCGAGAGGAGAACAAACTCGGTCCCAGCACACAATCTATTGTAGACGAAGCGGTCAAAAGAGGAATTCCTTTCATTCGCCTGAACGATGCTTCATTTGTCCAGTTGGGCTACGGCGTTTTTCAAAAGCAGATAATGGCCACTATGACCAGCCAGACCAGAAGTATTGGCGTAGAGCTCGCTGGAGATAAAGAAGATACTAAGTTTCTGCTCAACAGGGCCGGAATTCCGGTACCAAAAGGCAGCATTTGCACAAGTGAAGAGGAGCTGCTCAACGAACTGGATAATGTCGGCTATCCGTGTGTCATAAAACCCATTGATGGCAATCATGGGAAAGGAGCCACTACTAAAATCAAAAATGAAGAAGAAGCCAGGCGTGCTTTTCAACTCGCCAAAAACTATTCGCACCGTATTATCTTAGAGCGATGGGTTAAAGGATCTGACTTCCGTCTCTTAGTGATCAATCATCAGTTGGTGGCTGCCGCAAAACGCACTCCGGCACATGTGGTGGGAGATGGCAAGTCGACCATCAAGCAGCTTATAGATGCCGTGAATGCCGATCCGAGAAGAGGTTACGGCCACGAAAATATGCTTACAGAAATTACGGTTGACAAGATGACCCGCCGCATTTTGTCCTCCAGTAAGCTTACATTGAAATCTGTACTTCCAGATAAGAAAAATCTGTTCCTGAAAACCACCGCTAATCTTAGTACGGGTGGCACAGCAACAGATGTAACCGATTCGGTGCATCCGTACTACAAATTTATGGCGGAGCGCATCTCGCGGATCATTGGGCTGGACATCTGCGGGATCGACATCATGGCTTCGAGCCTGAAGACTTCGGTAGTTGAAAGTGGAGGAGCGGTGTTGGAAGTGAATGCAGCTCCGGGTTTTAGAATGCACCTTGACCCAACCGTTGGACAGCCCAGAAACGTGGCCAAACCAGTGATGGATATGCTATTTCCAGCTGGCCAAGAAGCCACTATTCCAATTGTGGCGATTACTGGCACTAACGGGAAAACCACTACAACAAGACTCCTGTCGCACATTTTGAAAAGCGTGGGGTACCAGGTAGGCTATACCACCTCCGATGGAATTTACGTTCAAAACAACACCCTGGAAACCGGCGATTGCACCGGCCCCAAAAGTGCTCGTTTTATCCTGAGCGATCCCACCGTCAACTTCGCAGTTCTCGAAACCGCCAGAGGTGGGATATTGAGGGAAGGCCTTGGGTTCAGTCAGTGCGATATCGGCATTGTAACCAATATCACTTCTGATCACCTTGGGATGAAAGGTATTCAATCGCTGGAGCAACTGGCAAGAGTAAAATCGGTCGTTGTTGAGAATGTTACTCCCGAGGGCTACTCCATCTTGAATGCTGAAGACGACTTGGTTTTCGATATGAAAAAAAACGTTAAATCGAAAGTTGCATTATTCAGCCTGGATGAAAACAATGAACGGATTATTGAGCATTGCAAAGCCGGTGGAATTGCGGCCGTTTATGAAAGCGGGTACATCACCATCAAAAAAGGCGACTGGAAAATTAGGGTAGAAAAAGTGGTGAATATTCCACTGACTTTCTCCGGTAGGGCGATTTTTATGGTTCAAAATGTTTTGTCTGCTGTTCTTGCTGCTTTCCTCCGCAATGTGCAGCTGGAAGCTATCCGCCTCGCCTTACAAACGTTCACACCTTCTCCGGCACAGACACCTGGAAGGATGAACCTGTTTCATTTTAAAGGTTTTAAAGTAATGCTGGATTATGCCCACAATCCTTCCGGGATGATGGCACTGGGCAAGTTTCTCGAAAAAACAGAAGGCTTCCCCAAGGTAGGGGTGATTGCCGGAACCGGAGACAGAAGAGATGAGGATATCCTTAATCTGGGAGAAGTGAGTGCCACTATTTTCGATGAGATAATCATACGCGAGGACGCAGAGTCGAGAGGTAGGTCGGCCAAAGTGATTCGTGACTTATTGATGGAAGGCATCCGCAGAGTTGCCCCTGATAAGAAGGTGGACTATGTGCCCAACGAACAAGCAGCGATCGCCAAAGCGATCAAAGAGGCCAGGCCAGGATCTTTTATAACTATTACCAGTGATGCTATTCCTGAGTCTATCAGGCACATCAGAGAGCTGAAAGAAAAAGGAGACAAGGAGGAGATTCCGAAATCAGATTTTTCGAACTTGTAGATATAGAAAGTGTGGTTTTGGTTTAGAGCATGTTTGGAGCTCGCTCCGATTGCAAATCAAGGATTTATGAACCCCGCAATGCTGCGGGGCAGGCTCTGGCGTCGTCTTTTTTGACTTATTTGACCCGCCAAATGCGCCAAAAAAAGACTTAGCCAGAACCACAACTCCTTGATCTTCATGACGAACCCGCTCCAAACATGCTCTTAGCATGAAATCGGGTAATGTTTTGACTGCTACCATTTTTCAAACTAGTCATAATATAAAATTTACACGGTCTAAATCAATCATTCAATTCCTTACTGATTTCATGAATGGCAATATCCAACTCTTCAAGACCTTTTTCATATCCACTGATAACAGCATTTAAAACGTCTTCCAAAACATAAATCCTGTTTATCAGCTCGCTGCGCTCCTTTAAGTCTAAGTCTATTTTATTTTCAATTGAATTGATTTTTTCAATTAGAAATGGCTCTATGACGCGCTGAAATGCCTTTGTATATTCTTCCTGCCAGACCTCTATATCTTCATCATAGATATAGTAAACGGAACTTACTGAAAACAAAACATTTTCATTTTCAATAGTGGTCACAATATCAGAGCCTTTAATTATTTCGAATGCACTTTTCTCCACACCAAAAAACCAAAAATTACCCAATTGAGCGCATTCCTTTGGCATAATTTCTTGTTGGTTTGCCAATCGCTCCTTAAATGAGTTTAAGAAATTTATTTGCTCAAGATTTAGTTCAATCATTTTTTTGAGTGAAGCTTTATCAACTTCAAGAGATGTCTTGAGAAGCGTCAAATGATTTTGTTTTTTTTGATATAAATCTTTTTCAATCGCTCTATTGTTTAGCCAAAAAGCAAATACAACACTTAGTACTACCACAACGAAATTGACAAGGTGTCCTAACCAAACACTACTCAATCGCTTAGAAAAAAATAATGATTTTTTCACCTACCTGGATTTTTGAATAAGTTTTAATGCAAATTCAAATTTAGTGTTTTTAGCTTGAATAATATCTTCCCAACTTTGATAAACAACATGGTCTGGAAGTATGCCCCGACCTTTTACTTTAGGACTAACATCTACCTTAAAGTGTACGATTGGAATACTTACTTTAATTTTTGTCTTAGGCAACTTAACATCGCGACTGTATCCGCTCACATTGCCTTCATAAGTACCACCCGTTTCTTCTCCAATAAAGATTGCTCTATTTGTCATCTTGAGCATACTCGCAAATTCTGCACCTCCGGAAAAAGTTACTCCGCTGGTGAGTACGTATACCTTTCCAGAAAAAATCAAATCTGTATCGGGTTGTTTATAGCCAAGCTCAGAAAAATAATTGCTCGTCAAGGTGAATTCTCCACGATGCGGAACGTCGTCCTTAAGCGTCCAGGCATCTAATCTTACTGATTTTTTATTTTTAAAGTTTTCGCAGGCTTCTTTTGGTGCTAAAACATTTTTATATTTCCTAAAAGGTTTTTGGAATAAGTAGCTTGCTAAGAGATTCTCGTTTCCTTCTACACCACCTACATTCTCTTGAATGTCGATAATTAGGTGCTTGATCTTATCATTTCTGATTGACTTGAAGCTGTTCAAATAGAACTCCTCAAAGTCTTTATAGCCATAAAAATTCGGGACACATAGATAGCCGATACTGTCTGATATTGTTCTGTATAGAAAGCTATTGTGCCTCTTTACCGTGTTCAACGTGTTTTTATTGTCTTTCAATTTTAAGGCAGATCTTGCCTCAATTGTAAAACTTTCAATGTCTTGAGAGTTGTGTTTTTTGACTTCAATATCGAAAGACTCACTTTTACCGAAAGCCACAGCATAATAAAGTGGGAAGTCCATGCCTACCCATTGATAAAATGATGTTTCATTAAATCCATCGGTTGCCACGTAAGGCTTTAAGGTTGTCATAATATCCTGAATACTTACCCCATTAATACTTAAAATCTGATCGCCAAATTCAACCCCAGGGTTTTCCTTTCCAAAATAGCTTACAAGGATTGCTTTTTTATTAGAAAATTCAATTTTGATAGGAATAAACGAATTGGACATACCGAATTTCGTTTGTGTCCAAAAAGGTAATCTAGCTCCAGAATGTCCTTCATTAGTGAGGGCAATTAATGCATTTACTTTTTTAAAGAATTCTATTTTGTCAGCAGATTCAATCGTATTTCTTATGCTGTCGATTTTTTGATCAACGGTGTTTTTATCTACGTATTGGTATAAGCCTTGATGATAGGCTTTTAGTTCGTTAACCAAAAAGTCATAATCTGAAAGTAAATTTTCTTTTGAAATTTGACTGTAGCTACTGATGCTGAGAGTAAGTAGAACAAATAATAAATTGAATTTTCTCATTTGAAATGTTTTCTGTTAATACGGTAACTAAACGCAGCTATTCTTTTGTTTTCTCTACTAGTTTTAAGGTATATTTCAACACGGTATCCTCGTTCGCCATAAAATCATTTTTACTTTGGCGAGCATGAAAGTCGGGCATAATACCTCTACCTTTTGGTTGAGTTGGCTTTTGGGTAACATCTTGCTGTAGATTCACTAACGACCAGCTAGTTTTTATTTTGCTATGTTTCAGTTGATAAGTAATGGGAATATGACCATTATGCCCATAGTAACCGCCCATTGTTTCTTCGCCAATAGTTGTGGTGCCTGAATCGCTTGCAAGAAGAGCGGCAAAAAGACTCCCCGCTGAGCTAACATAGGGAGCAACTAGAAGGTAGATCTTCCCATTAAAAGCATGCGGGCTAGGCGACCAAACTTTTTGATCGCTACTTGTTTCATCCTGATAATATCTATTGTTTTTCTCAATATGAAAATCTTTCTTCAGCTCTTTTTCTAAAGACCGTTTTACAATGAACCTAATTGGCCAAAAACTAAATCCCTTTACCCTGCTCCAATATGGAATTTTTCTGAAAGGAATCCACGCTTCTATATTTTCCTGAAATTTTCTATCCGTTAAATAGGTGTATGTCAACAAATCATTCGGGTCGGCACCACCTCTATTGTACCTTACATCCACAATAAGGTTTTTAACCGAATTCTGCTTAAAGTCCATAAAGATCGAATCCAGATATAGTTTGTACTCTTTATGATCAGGATGTTCAGCATTCCACCCAATCACGAAGCTATTAATTATTAATATAGCAGTACTATCGTTAATATATCTGCTAGAATATAGTTCCCCACTGTCTTTTAAATCGGTGAAGAAGGTATAACCCAGGTAATCTGATGGTTTACTATGGCGCTTTTTAAAATCCTCTTGGAATTTATTGTAAGATACGCCTGATAGATTTATACGTTGTGCAGAGCCATTATCAGCCATAAAAGTAATATCAAAAGAATCTTGCAACCCCCTGCTTAACCTATAGAAAAGCGGAAAATTCCTATTGATTTCAACCAGTTTTCCCGAAATATTATAACCATCTGTTGTGCTGTATTTATAAAGTGAGGATATAACATCCTCCATTTTTTCACCCTTAATACTGACTATTCTGCTGCCGAGCGGTATTTCTACTTCTGAATTATTGACCACCCAACTATCTTCAATAAATTTAATGGTAAAAGGAAAATAGCCCGTTGGCTCTTCCACAATAGATTTCATCACTTTCTTTGAGGGTCGGGTGCTATTGTGTAAACTTCCTTCAAAGTCAGTAATTTGACTTATGATGTTAAAGAAATCTCTCATGGAATTGCTTTGTTCTATTTCTTGCCTGGCCCAACCATATATGCTGTCTATTTCAGAGACTGTTCTGTATTTGTAAACTCCAGAATTGGCAGCTTGCCTTAGCGCTCTGAACAACTCCAAATCTTCTGTCATTTTACTTCTTTCTAACGGTGCGTCAAGCAGATTTTGAGAAAACACATGAAGACTAAAGAAGAGTAAAAAACAGGAAAATAATACTTTAGGACTTTTCATTTTTGTTATTTTTTTATTTCATAACTGTAAGATTGTATCAATACGATAGTTTTATACTTTTCCAGATTCTATATACTATTGTAGTTCCATAATTCCACGTTCAATCACTTCATCTTTAGTCAGATCTGACCGAATTAATCAAATTATAAACAGATGAAAAGCTGGAAAAATTAATAAGCACCAATGAAATTCTGGTACTTATTAATTTTAGTCTCCTTGTTAGTTTTAACTACTGAAGTTCAATTATAGCTCTCTCAATGATTTCGTCTGTTGTGCGGTCAGACCAATCGAAAGAAGCTTCAATATCTGGGGGTACGCCTTCTTCAGCATAATTATTACCATTCAAATCCAGTAATTGGCTAATACTGAAACGGTAACCCCATCCATTTGGAAGTTGCCCCCCATTGGGCAGGCCGCCACCGCCACCAGTGGTGTCTCCCATTAATGTAATATTTGAAAGAGCTTTGGTGGCAAGGGCAAATAACGTTGTTGCACTATAGCTACCTCTATCGATAAGCACAATTACCGGCTTCAAATACTTTTCTCCACCATAAGGCGTGACATGAAAATTTTCACGGTCGCTGAAGTCACTGTGATTCGGGCCATTTCTCGTAATTGTATACCCCACTAAGGTTTTTGTTTCCGTGAATCTTGCTAATATTTTTGGTGCAAGTAAAGGATTTCCGCCACCGTTTGCTCTAACATCTATAATCAACCCTTTAGTATTTTGATAGCGATTTAAAATGACATCCAATTGGTCATCATTAAATGGCTCTCCAAAACTTTGATATGCTATATATCCGATCTCTTCATTTGCTAAGAAACCATGAATAAATGGCCCAGTTACCCAGCCATCTGGAACGTAAAATTCTCGAATAGTTCGTTGATCCTGATTATCAGGGCTGTTAACAGCAACATCATATCTCGAAAGGTTAAAAGGGCTAAATAAATTAGTGTGGTCGTCACGCAACTCGTTCAGCATATTGCCTAATACTTCAAATAACTCTTGCTCTGTAGAACTAGGCGAAAGCATGGGTCGATAAATATCTTTCACTTCATCCCAGTCAACATCCTTCTCCTCAAAGTAGGAATACTTTTTGTCTACCTCATTCCATAGGTAATCGAAGTTTGTTAAAGCGTCAGCGGATCCTAAATCCGGCTCAATAAGAGCTCTTTCGCATGACAAGAAAATAAATGTTATACTAAAAATTACTATTAACTTTTTCATGATTGGTTGTTATTTTAGGTTAAAATAAAGAGTGTATCGCAAGGAGTGGCTAAACATTTGAAATGCTTCGATATCTCCCGGTGCATGTGCAGCATCCCATACGTAGGAAAAACTTCTTGCATTCCCATTCTTTAGATAAGTAATGAACTCTAATTCAGTATTTAACCGCCAACCATTCAAAGACCAACGGTAACTATCATTTAATAGGTATTGAATATTGTTTGTTTCAGCTCCGTTGATTTCATTATCGTATGCGAACGCATAGCCAGGGCGATAATTAAAATTTAAAAGACCTGCATTAAATTGAAACCTTAAATCTCTCTTGACAGGCTTAAGAGTGGGTTTGAATAGCCACAAATTTAGTTGGCGCGATTCTTTTCTTGATATATTCCTTGTGATTTGCCCCGTAGCCATCAAGTTGGAAATGTTTTCCACACCTAATGCGTTATTTTGTAGGCTTGCGTTCTGTCTTACGTTTTGAGATATTTGAATGGCACCTCCTATTTTGATGTTATTTTTTTCGTTTGATATGGACTTCAACTTCCACAATTGCAAATAGCGTAAGTGTAGTGTTCCAAAAAGTGAAGAGGCAGAAGGTTGTATGAAACTACTTTCAGGAATTTTAGCGGTCATTTGGTTTAAACCTATTCCAATTTCAAATGACCTGTCTTTTGCATCAGATCGTTTAACCCAGGCATTTTGCAAATACAATCCCCAACCTTGATAAAACAATGGGGAGGTTGCAAAGTCGCGCAATATCGCACGGTTTATACCAGTAGTGAGTTGCCGATAATAAGCAGGGCTTGAACTCACTTTAGTGGTATCAGGTGCTGATTGCTCCTGACTAAAGCCGTAATGCGCCATTAGCATAGTTGATGCCAATGCCAAAGAAAAAATACTTGATTTTTTGATTTTTTTCATAAGATTCCTATTATTTGATTTTTACAATTGTTTGATGATTATTTGCGTTGAATGTTGACCAGTGGGGGTGCCTAAGCCCCCTCCTGTAGTATCTCCAAGTAAAACCATTTTAGAAAGGGCTTTAGTGGCAAGGGAGGTGAGATTAATGGTATTCTGTGGCTTTTCATTTATTGAGGTTAATTGTCATTCCCAGCTCAAGAAAAAAACCTGAAAAGTCAAACGGCAAACTGTCGATATTGTCATTACTTATTTTTGTATTGTCAATAGTCAAGTTAACATCAGAGTCATCGTAGCCTTTGCTATTCCATTTTAGTGTTTCATCTTGCAGTAACCCCGCAAAATTCATTCTGCTTGTACGCCCAAAGGTCATTAGAAATCCGCTATTAGCAGAAATGGCGATCGCATTGCTTACCTTATAATGCAAGCCAAGTTTTGGACTAAATGCCCAACTATTATCTATGATATGAAATCCAATATCATTATCATAGAGTTCATTCCCATTCACGACTAAATAGTCTTTGCTTTTGGGTCCGCCCGAAGCAATACCAAACCCCCCTATAATTCTCGATGCAGTTGCTCCAAATGAAACATTGAAGTCATTTGCTATTGTTGCAAAATAATCCAATCCTAAGTCAAAATGCACCCCATAGACTTTCCCATTTTTTGCTTCATTTGCCAAAAAAGAATTTAAATGCGGTTTTACACTGATAGATGTTCTAAGCTTTTCAGTTACAAAATAACCGACACCAATCGATAGGGTATGCCCAAAATTTCTCCTATCCAAACGATAGCTTACTGAAACCGTATCTGGCAAATAGGCAGCATTTTGATCTCCGTCTACATAGCTAAAATCAACGCTTGAATTAGTCTTATTTACAGGCATGAAGCCTGTCCTTATGGCAAGCTGAAACTGCCCTTTACGGAACATACTTTCGCTTTGCCCAAAAGCTAAAAGAGCATTTAATGCCAAGCATAAAAATATAAATATTGATCTCATACAGCGTTATTCAGGTTGTTCTCAGCCTAAGTGAGTAGTTCTTTCCAAGCTTTGAAATCCGAATAAGCCTCATAACTATCTATTTGTGTTCTTCTACAAAGCTGATCACGGTTTGACTAAATTTGACATTTTCAGTAGCTAGTCCGCTATGTCCTGAATTTTCTAGTATAACCAATTCTTTGTCCTCTTGCGGTGTGCCTATAACGTCATAATAGCTATCAGCCACTTCCAGACCAATAATCTGATCATACTTCCCCCAAATAAGGCAGACTGGTAATGTAATTTGATCCATTTCAGGACGATAATCATAAAACTCCTGAATGCTCTTTTCATTATCAAAATCATTAATCAGTTGTCCGGTCCTGCGAAGGTTTATGAAACCAATAAGTTGATTATAAGGTGATTTAAATAGAAGTTCACCTGCAGATATTCTTTGGTTATAGGGCAGTACGTAGGTATCATTCACGTATTGAAGTACAACATCATCAACAAGTGGCCATAAAATTTTCAACTTGCGCCAGGAGTCTATCGGATCATTCTGCTCCGTCCAGGTAACTACCTGTTCTAGAGAGGTAAATGTTTCACCTTCGATCTCTATTTTTTTAGGGATCTCTAAGCCTTCTTGTATCATTTCGGATGCAAAAGTATTAACAAAATCCAGTCTTGCGCTGTATTCAGTTTCGCTGCTGTGAGATCCATTCGTAAGAATTGCTCCTTGCAATTGGTTTTCTTGATTAAGTAAATAATAAGTAGTTAACTGCACGCCCCAGCTATGACCTACTGCAAATATTTTTTTATCTGAACCATACTTATGCTTAAGTAAATTAATCACCATTTGCATGTCTTCGGCCATTAAATCAATGGTAAGGTCTTCCTTATCAAAATTACCCTGAGAACTACCCGCATGTCGCTGATCCCAATAGGCCACCATATATTCAGGCTCTATCATTTCGTTAAAATCTTCTATATGTGAACCCGA
>Ga0307978_1001403_pt1 | contig 18067 bp, 15 predicted proteins | sample OrgLakmetage1056_FD_203151 | JGI IMG/M metagenome (GOLD analysis project Ga0307978, IMG submission 203151) | Saline water microbial communities from Organic Lake, Antarctica - #1056 | ecosystem: Environmental > Aquatic > Non-marine Saline and Alkaline > Saline | place: Antarctica: Organic Lake...
CCCTTCCCTTCGGTCGGTCAAGTTGCATAGGCTTTGTTAGCATTATTTTTTTTGTTGGAGTCGTTTAATAATATAGGTTAACTGTTCATTATAATTCCATTGGTTATCCTTATTCAAAGATAAAGCCCTTTCATAATTTTGAATAGCCTTTTCTACGTTTCCACTCATTAAATAGCATTCTCCCAACCCATCATATACCAACCAAGATGATAGGTTTTGGGTCACATTTAGTTCAAAAAGCGAGCGTGCTTTGTTGTATTCTTTCGTCTCAGATAAATAGTAATATGCTAATTGATTCACACTATTCTGAAAGTCAACCCCATCAAAACTTGGAGGAGTCTTTTTGTACTCTTTTGAGAATTGCTTTATATCATTTTGAGTTAGATGTATCGCCAACCCCTTCAATTCCTCTTTCAACTGTTGGTCATAAGCCTTAGCAATCAGGTCAATCATAAAGTAATGATCCCCTTTTTGCCTCTGATACAAATCATTTGTTTTAATTACAACCACAGCGTTAATACTTGGAATCACTGTTATGTTTTGCCCATAGGCCCCTTGAGCGGAATAGGCATTTTCTAACGCCCTGTTTTTTGGATTATGCCAAAGCCACCACATATAACCATATGCTGTCTCTGTAAAATCATTTTTAATAAAAGGTGCTATTTTGTGAACCTCTTCGAATGAGGTGTGCGCTTTAGTCATTTCATCTATCCAAAACTCTAGGATCAGCTGTTGATTATTCCACCGTCCCTTATTTAACATCAGCCAACCCAAGCGTGCCATATCCCGAGTGGAAAAATTCATATGATATGCTAAAACATCAGTTAGATAAGCATCTCCGCTTTTTTCTTGAGAAGCTCTGTCCCAATCTTCCATTTGCAAAGGAGTCGCAAGTTGTGTGTCAATTTCGTCATAAATATTCTTTTGAGTTAGCTTTTCAAAAATGTGTCCTGCCATGTTAAAATCCCAATTATTATAGATCCAAAGCTCTCCACGGTTTACCGTACCTCTTGGTGGAGCTAAATTGGTCATATCTCCGGAGTTTGCAGCGGGAAGATATATACCTGACCGGCTGGAGATAATGTCTTTCACAGTAGCTTCTTTCTCCTTTTTCAATAGCATTCCATCATAGGTTATATCTAAATCAGCTAGGGATTTATTCAAATCAATGATTCCATTCTTTACGTATGTGCCATACAACATAGCCAATATACTCTTTCTACAAGATGCGATATAACTGTTCTCGGAAGTATTCCCATATTCGTAAATCACCCTTCCGTCCTGTATAATCATCATGCCCGTTGTGGCTGTGCTGTCTACAATATAATTTTCTAAACTGTCCAAGTAATTTTGATGCCATCCGTAAAAAGAAGGAATCTTCACTTTTTCCCATTCCGTTTTCGGAAAGTTTTGCGAAAATGACGCAAATGGATTTAAGAATAGAAAAGTCATTATAATGAGTAAATGATTTTTCATTTAAAATCGTTTTTTTAATACATCAGGACGGTTAGTACATGAAGCGTAGCGACCGAGTTTCATATATAGTCTGACAACCCAAGATTTCGCTTCGCGTCTACTGCGTGGTGTGAATTCTGACTTGCTATTTTTCCGCCTCGCTGCGTTAATCCCGGTTGACCGGGACGCCGACACTTAGGCATCGCCTACGTTTTTTGCCTTGCGAGCCAAAAAAATAGCTTCGCCATATTTTCACAAATTTTAAGTTGTCAGACTATACATTGTGTGTAACTTGAATGGACACCGTTCCCAAAATAGGGAATAAACTTGGGAGAACCCAACACGCTTGCGGGGCAGGCCTTGTGCAACACCAGAGCGGAAAGTCTTGGCTTTCAGCCGACTTTCGCTCTTAATTATTGGGTACAGTCTTTTAACTAGTTTATATAAAATGAATATACAAATTCTTTGTGTATCTGTGTATAATCATATTCTAATTCCTAATGTTCTTTATCTTTGGATCATTAATCTTATTCAAACCATAGTATTAGGTATTCTCTACATGAAAAAACACTGTCTCTTTTTACTTATTTTTCTACCAATATTATTGCCGGCCCAAATTGTTAACATTCCAGATAACAATTTTCGGAATGCCCTACTGGAAAGCGGTGTAGATACCAATAATGATGACTTGATCCAATTACCTGAGGCTCTGTCGGTGGACTCCTTGTTTCTAGCAGGCAAGTTCATTTTTTCCCTAACGGGAATCGATAAATTCGAAAACCTGGTTTATCTAGACTGTAGCGATAATTACCTCACAGAACTTTATTTGGATGACCTCATTAATTTGGTGCATCTAAATTGCAGAGCGAATGACCTAACCATTTTAGACCCCAGTCCGCTCACTCTTTTAGAATACTTTGATTGCGATGCTAACGATATTCTTGAACTCAATTTAAGCAGTAACAATATACTCAAGCATCTTTCGTGTACCGGGAATGAACTTACCGAGCTAGCAGTCAACCATCTGTCATCGCTAGAGCATCTAAATTGTTGGAGTAATAACATCCCTAACCTAGATGTTAGTAGTATGTCTTCATTGACCTTTCTCGACTGTCATTTCAATTCCATGACGGAGTTAGATCTTACGGGCAGCACATCACTCCAGCAACTCAATTGCTCGGATAATGATTTGACAAATCTTGACATCAATAACCTCAGTGATTTGAGGAATATTATCTGTTATAGCAATGCGCTTATTAATTTGGACTTAAGCAATGCTCCATTATTAGAATCCCTAAACTGTGCCCGTAACGAAATCAGCGAACTCAATTTACAGTATACCCCACTATTGACTTTCTTATCTTGTAATAATAATCCACTTGGAGAAATTGATCTGGAGCCAGTGCCAATGCTCGATAAATTGTTCTGCTACTATTGTCAATTAGATGAATTGGAGCTTGGCCAATTAACCAAGCTAAGGGAGCTTTATTGTCATTCTAATGATCTGAATTATCTCAACCTCATCGGGCTAGATTCATTACGAGTTATCGCCTGCGCCTACAATGATCTAACATCTCTTTACCTCAATCATCTCACGGAATTGACAACTATAACCTGCCACTACAATGAACTGGAATATCTGTATGTCAAGAATGGGAATGAAACTGAAGTACTTCTTGATGGAAATGATGAATTGACTTACATATGCATTGATAGCAATCGAGTGAGCTATATCCAATCAGAATTGGATGATAATAATATCACTGCCACTGTTGATAGCGATTGCGCTTTTGTTGATCTAGACGGCGATGGCTTTGACATTCTTAATGATTGTGCTGATAATGATCCCCTTATCAATCCCGATGCTGAGGATATTCCAAATAATGGAATCGATGAAAATTGTGACGGTATAGATCTGATCGTAAGTGTTTCTGATCAAACGGATGAGGCAATACAGATTTATCCGAATCCGGTGGTGAATGAGTTACAGATTCTGGCTCAAGGGCTATCCGAAGCTCAGCTTGTCAATATTACAGGGCATCTACAACAGCAAGTTTCTTTCACGGACCAAGTGCAGATAGACCTTGGCACTTATCCACCAGGCATTTACTTTGTAATCGTGAATAAGCAAGTCTTTAAAGTCATGAAGTAATTGACTCCAATTCATTGTAACTCTAATTAGATCATAAATATCCCAAATAACTCAGCGGGATCAGAATGACTAAGTGTATTGTTTGGAGCAAACGAGAGTTGATAATCAAAGAGTTGTGGTTATGGCTAAATGGAAAAATGCGCGTTTGGCGGGTCAAATAAGTATTTTTCCATGACGCCACTGTTCACAAGGCTTTGGTTATCAGCCGAAGTGCACCTCCAAACATACACTAATTCTTAATATTTATTTAATGCTCGTAAAGGCACATTCTAGTTGCACACAACTCAAAGGATATTATATGAAGCGTAGCGACCGAATGGGAGCTATGATTTCATAAACATTGTTCTCGGCTTTTTTTTGAATTCTTTATTCGTACGATTTTAAAAAAGGTGATACTCTCCTGGCTTTTAGAGTCGTAGTCGGTAGCGGTAGCGTATAGATCCAACACCTGCCGGTACATGACCTTTTCGCTGGAGCGGATATCGCGAATACGGTCCAGCAGCTCTTTCCAATAGTTGCCGCCGCCCAGGTTTTTCAGGCGGTCATCGTCTATGGTGAAGCCTTTGATGATGTACTCTTTCAGGCGAGCGGTAGCCCACTGCCGAAAGCGCGTGGCAATTTTTGAATTGATTCTATACCCTAGGGCTATGATCATATCCAGATTGTAATAATCCAGATTTCGAGCTACCTCTCTATCCCCCTCTTTTTGAACTGTTCGGATTTTCCGAACAGTTGCTTCCGGGGCCAATTCTTCGTCAGCATAGATATTTTTATATGTGTTCACTTACCGTTGATTTGGCGGCCTGGTAAAGTTCAGCGAGCTGTTTGAAATCCCACCCATCTACAGAGCCCCGCACGTCGTTGGCTATCTTACAAATCTGGTTTTGTAGTTGTGCTCTTTGATTTATGCTTGTCATTGCGTGTTTCGTGTCAATATTTCAAATGTAATAATTCTGTTTCGTTCTTTTTGTGATTTAAATATTATCCTCTTATGTGCGTATTTTTCCACGCCATGCGCAATATGTATACATTTACAAACACATACACCGGTTTACAAACACTTAATCACTTCACTCCATCTACTCTAACCCGCTGAAGCCTTCTGAAGTAAAAATACCTTTTCTGTGACCTGTTAAACGACTATAAACTTACATAAAAGTACATAAGAAGAAACAAGATGCACCAAAAAGATCATATCCAACATCTTGTGCCGGAAGTCCAAAACCACCTCCAAAACCTACTTCAAGAAAACACACCCACTACCCTACCCCACCACAACCCGAACTTTTTATAGCTATACCCCCTTTTTCTGTATTACATCAGGTGCCATAAAAACGGATCTTTGTACCCTAACAAACATTAAAGACCATGAAAACCGTAATCCACAGAGCCGACACCCGCGGCTACGCCAACCACGGCTGGCTGGACTCACACCATACCTTCAGCTTTGCCAGTTACTATAACCCGGACCGCATGAACTTTGGTGTTCTTCGGGTGCTCAATGATGATATTGTGAGCCAGGGCCGGGGCTTTGGTACCCACCCGCATGAAAATATGGAAATCATTTCCATCCCGTTGGAGGGCGACCTGGAGCATAAAGACAGCATGGGCAACACCACCGTAATTAAGCAGGGGGATGTTCAGGTCATGAGCGCAGGCACTGGCATTTACCACAGTGAATACAATAAAAATGCGGATCAGCCGGTGAAATTCCTGCAGATTTGGGTATTCCCAAACCAGAAGGACGTAGAGCCGCGCTATGATCAAATTACCCTCGATCATACCCAGTTGCATAACAATCTCTCGCAGGTTTTGTCCCCCCACGCGGAGGATGAAGGCGTATGGGTGCACCAGCAGGCTTGGTTCCATATCGGCAATCTGGAAGCCGGTTTCGAAACCACCTACGAGTTGAAGGATACAGCCAACGGTGTTTATGCTTTTATCCTGGAAGGAGAGGTGACGATCAACGCTCAGGCATTAAAGAAGCGGGACGGTCTGGGCATTTGGGAAACCAGTAAGCTGGAGCTCAAAGCCGATAGCAATGCCCGGGTGCTGCTTATGGAAGTGCCTATGCAGTTGAGTTGAAAACAGTAAAGGTTACTTCAATAAGAGCTGCCCGAAAGAAGACGGAACGTGAAAGTCCGGCTTATCGGTTTGGGGGTCCACCCAGGTGATCCAGTCGAAAGCCGCCGTATCGCCTTTGATTTCCAGACAGCGCCCCCGGTACAAGCCCGCCTGCAGGTAATGCCCATCGTGTATCAATTGCAGATCGTGCAGCGATTCAAAGCTAATTTTGCCCTGTAGCCAGTAGCCGGTAGCGGTACGCCCGGTTTCCAAATGAAGGTGCCCCTCAGGCCAGCCCCATTTTTTGTCTGATTGCCGGTAGTAGCTCGATTGGTAGTCGTAGACCCGCCCCAGAGGGTCCATCTCCAGCCCATAGTAGCGTTTCAGTTCAGGGTCCTGCCGGAAAAATATTTCCACCCGTTCGGAGTTGAGCACATCAAACTTGGTGTGGGCTTTTTCATAGATGAGAATGTTCGCTTCCTCTACATCAAAGCGGAAGTAAAGCTGCTGCCCGTCGTGCAGGGCACGAAAGGTGGTGCCGGTATCGGCGGCTTCCAGCCAGGGCGAGGAGAAGTCCTTTAGAAGGTTCGCTGTCTTCCAGTCCGGAAAAGGAGCATTCGGTTGTGCTGCGATGCGGCAAACGGTATAAGATGGGATAGGTGCGCGCGTTTTCATGGTCCTAAATTTAGGAATTCCCTGAATGCAGACCAAAGTATGGCGTCCACGGTTTAAAAAATGGCCATATCAAATGGGGAAGTTATTCTTCGCCGGACCCTTAGCACACCTGCACAAAAGCGCCTACCGGGAAGCCCGCCCGGGAGTTGGTCCCCAAAATACCACTGAAGCCAACACCTCCACCGAAAAGGTCGGCCCCCTCGCCATTGACCCGAAGCACCTCCTTCCCGATCAGGGAAATACCAGGTTGCCTAACCCCCTTTTGCCTTTATATACCACCACAATCCCTTCGCATTCGATTCCATCTCGGGCATCATCAGTTGTAAGAGGATATGTTCCAAAAAGGCGGCTATCCCCCAGATGATCATTATGTAGTACAGACTAGGAAAAAACGCCACCGCAAAAAGGGTGAAAAAGAAAAAACCCTGTATATACCCTCCGATTTTCCAGGAATACAAATGGAGGCTCGGAAACCGGCCAAACTTGATCAATGCAAGCAAGTGAGCAAATACCCAGAGTCCGATGAAAACCAGAAAAGAAGGCAGGTATGGTTCGAACACAACTGCTTTAAACACAAAAATACCGGCTACCGCTCCGATATAAGTGCCCATATCGGCGATGGAATCCAGCCGCGCACCAAAATCAGTTTGCAAATCAAACCGCCGGGCAATCCACCCATCGAGGATATCGGTAACCAGGCTCAGGCAAATGAGCCAGGCAAACAGAGGCTCTTGTCCGATATAAAGGGCCCACAACACAAACGGGAAGGCCAGCAGCCGCATCAGAGATAGTAAATTGGGTATATTGAGTGGCATAACGAATAAGTATGGAACAAAGACTCCTGTTGATCTTGCTGGAGGTTGCGCTAATCGCATTATCAGGCATCAGCATTACCGTATGGAAGCAAACCAGCGCCCAAAAAGTACAGCTTTTAGGGGACAAATCAACCCTTCAATGGTTCCGGGCCCTCGTCTTGACAGCCTTTGTAGTCAGTGGGGCGAGTTATTGGGCAGATTTCACTCCCTTGCGGCTGCCGCAGTGGGCACAAGGCTTTTCCTTCGGGCTTGTTATTGCAGGTTTGGCCCTGCGGTGGGCTGCTGTTCTCCAGCTCGGCCGGGCATTTACAACTCAGGTAGCAATTACCAGGGGGCATATTTTGCATACGGAAGGGGTTTTCCGATACATCAGGCATCCTTCCTATACCGGCCTGCTACTCTATGACCTGGGGCTTGGTATTGCGCTTTCGGACGGATTAGCCATCATCGCCCTTACGACGCTGCCCTACTGGGCTATTCATCAACGGATCAGGGTGGAAGAAGCACTCCTTTCCAGTCACTTCGGGGCTGCTTACGACAAATACAGACGCCAGACCGGCAAGCTGCTGCCTAAACTCAAAACGTTTTTTTGATCCCCAGCCCCACCAGCAGAATGGATAGGACAGCATGCAAAACGGCCGCAATCAGGAAGAGGGGCCACCATTCCGAAAAGCTCAGACCAAACAACCAGGCCCCTGTCAGGCTTACGCCAAATGCCGAGTCCGTCTTATCAAGCACCATAAACAAGCCCTGCAACCGCTTTGTCTGTTGCCCTGCGGCAACCCCTAAACGACGCTTCAGCCAGGAATTGGGCCATTCAAACACCACATAAGCCAATCCGGTAAGCAAGCCGATGGCTCCTGCTTCCCAGGCTGGCATTTCTGCCAGCAGCCCTCGCAGCACTACGGCAAATATTGCACTCAGCACCGGCATGACGACAACACCCCGCCAGGTCTTATTAGCCCCCAGTAATGTTGTTGATACAGGAATAGCCAGAAATTGCCCGACTGACCACTTCACAATCACCATGTGCAGTATACCCGCACCAATGACCGGAACCAGTAGGAAGAGGTAGGTATTAGTCATGCACAAGGTTTGAGACCCGACAGGCAGGCAGCAGCTCCAGCATACGCAGGGCATTAGCTGCAACGCGGTCCGCAAATCGATAGTCCACCACCAACTGCCCGGTCAGGTAAAAACTAACCCTGGTCAGCAGGAACTCTTCTACGGCATAGTGTGCCTCTTCCTGCCACCGCTGCCAGGAGACGGACGAATTGCTGATTTCGTGGTAATATTTCAGCAACTCAAAATAACGCACTTCACAAAAGCCTTCCGGAAGCGTGAAGCTCAAAAACTCTACTACATCGCGCTGCGGGATGTGCCATACCGATAATTCCCAATCATAAATACAGGCCCGCCCGTCATTGCGCAAGGCGGCATTCCGCGGATTAAAATCATAATGCACCAACGTCTGCGGTGTAGTGAGTGCATTGCGTTTTTTCTTCAATCCCTGCCAGTACATTTCATCTGATTGTGCGACGCTCCTCCAAAATGCCGCACCGCTTTCGGGGTAAATGATATCAGCAAATTGCCGGTAGAGATCCGCCGCCAGCCAGGGACGTAGACTTTGTACATCCGGGCATTCAGATGCAACAACGTTTTCCCGGCAGAACCGATGTACCTGCTCAATAGCCCTGAGCAAAGTGCAAATACACGCTTTAGTCCAGCTACCGGGTTCGTTTTCTGCATTAAACAGCTGCATTTCTTCAGAGGGCAACCACTCCAGCAGCAGCGTATCCAATCCCCGGCTGGGCTCATGAGAATACCCATAAAAATCCGGAACGGGCGGGTTATCCATACGGCTTAAAGCCTGATAAACCTGCCCTTCCTTCAGGTGACAGCGATGGTATTCCAAATGCGGCCCGTGCATTTCCAGGAGATCCGCCAGGCGAGTATCAATGCTGCCCGCCATAAGCTGTAACCCCTGCAGTACTTCCTTATCAGTTGGCTTCACCTTCAACAGCACGTTTCGTTCATCGGTCGGGCTTCCAAATGAAAGCTGAAGGGGGAACAATCCGGTAAGCTTCCGGTTAATCCGTGCGGTAAGTGTGGTGATAATGCCCGCTGCCGACACAGGTGCCTCCAATGGCCGGACTGCAATAAGCCGGTCTGCTTGCGCCCGGGGCAGGTGCTCTTTTATCAACGGCACGTCGAGCTCAGACCGCAGGAGCCACTGTACCGGCTTATTTCGGCCCATCTTCTCGTGCACTTTGGCAAACTGCCCCCCTACGATCGCCGAAAGCGTCGATAATTCCAGTCCGAGCGCAAAGCCAGCGATTAGCTTTGCCAGTCGGTTAGCACTACCCTGCCCGGTACATCCCATCAACTGAAGGGCTTCCTGCTGACGCGGCAGCATCGTCCCCCCTCCTACCGTCCCAACCACAAGATTAGACAGGTGCAGCGTAGCCCTAAGCCCTGTGGGGGTAGGCTCAAGATCGAAAAAGCCCGTGCACGACTCATGCAAACTGCCCAAGTCCTGCCCCGTAGCTGCAAAGATGCCGGCAATAGCATTGGCTACATTGATATTATAGCCCCACATGCCGTCTTTTTTAGCCCTGATTTTGGAATAGTGCATACATTCCAGCAATGCCTCTTCCTGCACCCGGAAAACCCTTTTGAGGATCGCACGGTCCAATTCGCAGGTAGCCGTTACCGAAATTCCTCTTCCGTGTTCCTGCGCATAGCGGGACAACTTCTTATCGGAAGAGCTATTGCCTTCCACCACGTACTGAAGTGGCCGAATCCCCTGGTTTTCCTCAAAGGCTGCGACAAGCCACTTTAAGGCATGCCAGGTACAAGTCGTCGTCATGTTCTGACCGGACGCATCACCGGTGGTGTAGACAAACCGGAGGTGTACGCTACATTCGATTTGATCAGAATCCACTTCCAACAATTGGGCGTGATTGGAGTATTGTTCCGCGACCTTTTTAAGCGCTGTAAACTGGCTTTCCACCCAGCCTGAGAAGGTATCTGCCTGAGACGCTGTGGAAAAGATCAACATAGGGCTACGGACCATGCGCTGATAATGAACCTCTGCGGAGAAACCACTACTTAAACTAATCGCCTTTGCGCCCCGGTTCATACTGGCAATCAATGCCCCTTCCAGTGTTGCGACAGGCGCATAGACGAGAGTGGGCGCTCCCACTGCCGGCCGGAACAATAGCGGCCCCGCCAGTCCAACAGGAATTTCCACCGCCCCGATAACGGACTCCACCTTATGCTGTAATTGAGTATCACTCAGGGTAGTTTCCGGGAGTTGCTCCAGGATAACTCCCGCCTCCCGCAGATACGCAAGCCGATTGCGCTTCGCCTCTTGGGTGTTCAGCCCTTTTCCTGGTACAGATCGATCGTTTTTCATTGGAAAATTATCATTAGACATCTCTTTTCAGTTCCCCGCTCTGCCCGTCCAGCGTAATGCGTTCCCCGGTCTTGATATGCCGGGTAGCGCCCTTGACGCCAACCACCACCGGGATACCCAGCTCCCGCCCTACTATGGCCGTGTGGGACAGCAGAGACCCCTGTTCACTGACAAGCCCGGTGGCCTGAATCATCAGAAAGACCCAACCGGGGTCCGTCATTGGCGTTACCAGTATCCGCCCGTTGACCTCAGTTGATGGCTCGGGATCATGCAACACAAGGGCGGGAGCAGTCACTACGCCTCCCGAGACTGGCACTCCGGACAGAGAGGTCTCCTTTGATTTGGGCAATTGCCCCGGGAACACTAACTGAGGCAACCGCTCTGTTGTGCAGATAATACGACCAGGCAGCTGTTCTTTAGCCCAGGTTTCATAAGCGGCTTTACGCTGCTTAACCAACTGCTGCAACCCTTCGGTTTTTCCGCCCTGCCAGTAGTCGCGAACCACTTCCAGGTCAAGGTAAAAAATATCTTCCGCTTCGTCAATGACGTTCGATTCCACCATTTGCCGGCCAAGCCGACTGAATATCATCTTCACCGCGCCATAGCCTCGGGTTCGGCAAAACCTCATATTTTCTCTGCTGCTTACGCCATAGCGGGCCAGCCGGCGGACTACCTTTAGCAGGTAATATATGGGATGCCATAGCGAAAGTTGGGCACTGAGGGTCAACTGTGCCGCTTCCCGGATGGCCCGCTGCCGTTGTTGCAGATCAGCTGCCGTGTCTTTGGTCTTAAGTTGTTGTTTAAGCAGCTCCAGGTAGCGTACCGGGCGTTGTAAAAAAGAAGGCGTTTCCAGCTTAAGTTCAGCCAGGGTCCGGTGCCCGTAGACCTGAAGGTGTGCCTCTAACCTGCTGCGGAAGGAAGAGTGTGCGCCCGATTGCAGAGCAGCCCAAATGTCTGGGGCAGGCTGCTCAAATAAGGCTTTCAAAGCAGCATCATGGAGAATCACTTCCTTCAATTCCAGTGTATGCAGGAGTGCTTGCTCGGATGTGGTGGGGCTTTCGTCACATAACAAGTCATTGGCCAGGGTAGACGGAGCATCAGGCAGCCAGCGCCTGATAAGTCTGCGCAACCACCCTACCGCCTGAAAAGCGATAAAATCGTTTACCAGTGTTTGATACCAGGGCCGGAAAAGCGCCCGAACACCGTCTTCAAAGTCAACCCACGACCGCTGTGTTAAAAAAGTAGGGCCTGACAAGTCTTCCAGCTTCTTATTGTTCCGGTCAAATGCACGAAAGAACCGCTGATTACCCCGTTTAAGGTTCAGGATCTGCCACAGCCCGGACCATATGGTTTTCAATTGGTTCTGTAAACGGTATGGCACTTGCCTGCGCTCAGAAGTGGACAGCCCCACTGCTTCTTCCCAGGCATCCATAGCCTGGTTCGAGCTGTACACCTCGGCCATGATCCGGTACCAATGATCGAGGCGGTAGTAGACGCGTCCGTGAAAGTGCGCAATGAGTGATTCCAATGCTTCGTCTAATGCCTCTAAGCTTCGCTTATTCACCCGAAAGGCACGGGCACTTCCTCTGAATACCTCCTCATATGCCCACCGGGCAAATGTGAAACTAAGTGGCAGGGTCAGACCGGGGTAGCTCTCTACGATATTGGTGTTATCCAGCATAAGCAAGTTCCCTTCTGGCATTATTGTAATGGGCCGTGCCTGCAGCAACCAAAGCTGCCCGGCTGCTGTAAACGCAAACTCCAGGTCAGCAGGCTTTCCAAGCAGGGCCTCCACCTTTAGGGCTGCCACCGCAACCGCTTCGGCTTCCGGCTCGGTCAACACAGGCTGACGCTGCCGTGCCGGCTCGACGGGCTGTATTTCAAGCATTCCTGATTGGGACCTGACAACCTGAATATCCTTATCCACCACCTGCTGACGAACCGCCTGGTCTTTTCGATTAACCCAGAAGGTATCAGTAGGGACTCGCCCATCTACCACACCTGTGCCTGCTCCATAACCTGCAACAACAAGCGTATCGGCCAGGTTGCCTTGTGTATCCATGGAGAACGCTACACCAGAACGATCCGCAGTTACCATTTCCTGAATAACCAGGCTTATTCGAATGCCTTTAAGTGGAAGTCCAAGCCGGCACCGGTATGCCAGTGCGTTGGTGCTCCAGGCAGATGCAATACAGCTTTTCAATGCTTCTTCAAGCTGATCGGGCCCAATGTATAAAGCACTGTGGTGCAAGCCCGCAAAAGACGCCTTATCTCCATCCTCTGCATCCACCGAGGAGCGAACGGCAACTTCATAGGCTTCTCCAAAGTGCTCCTTTGCTATGGTCTGCAGGCGTTGCAGCCAGTCCTGTGGTAAGCTTGCTTTTTTTATGCAATGCTGCAGGCGCGCAGACAGAGGCGCAACAGCATGGGCAGATTGGCTTGGATGCGCCTCTACTATATTTTCCACTTGCTCAAAGACCGCTCTCATCGGTCGGGCTATTGATGCCCAGGGCAGAACGAAAAATGCCGGGACCCGCATTTCCTTCTCCCGCATGCGCAGAAGCTGAAGCGCCTTACCGCCCAGTTCGCTTGACGCTTGCCCTGCCTCCGTGATGACCCAGTTTCCCATGCTCAGAAAAATTGGATGTCATACCTGACGAGCATATGGACGAGCAGGTTAAGAAATAGTAGTGCCGAGAAACCCATCGCAACAGGGGTAAGAATATTATTCGGGGGCGTGGGCCAGATCAAAAAGCGGCTGTACCCGATAAGCGCAAGAGCCATCATCCCCCATACTATGGCAGCGAAGAGGGTGCCGAGCCCCAATATATATCCCAAATAAAGGCTGAATCCGCCCATAAGCATCAAGGCAGTAAGCGGGATCAGGGTTGCAAAACGGGTACCCAACAATAAAGAGAAGGTTTCGTAATGGGTCTCGTGCCCAACCGCCCGGATCTTTCGGGAGACCTCCCACGCAGTGACCGGCAGTGAAAAGACAAACAAGATAATCCAGTGCACAGGTTCGAAAGACACTTTCGGATCCTGTGCTGCCAAGGCAGTATGAATAAGGAAAAAGTTAATCATCCATGGCAGGGGCTGATGGGTCAGCATAGTAAAAAACAGGTGCTTACGATGGTATTCTTCTGCAAAGAACCACTTGTAGGTAAGTAAAGTGTAGAGCATGGTGAGCCCAAAGAAAAACAGGGTACGCTGCCCGAATAGGATATTAGTCAGGATCAAAATCCCAAAACTGGTCCAGGCCAGGAGATGTAAATCCTTTTTGAGGACTAAGCCCTTCGGCGTTGCCCGCCACGGAAATAGCTCCTTGTCAATTTCGAAGTCTTTTAAGTCATCAAAAGCACGCATTTGCAGCATAAAGAAGAAGGCGCTTACCATACCTACCACTGCATAATCTCCAATCTGGATAGGTTGCCCACCCGCAGCCTGGACCGTGATGTTCATACAGATATACAGTGCAAGCACATACGGGAGATACACCCAAACCGGGAACATTTCCTTGGCGTAGATAAAGAGTCGCTTATAGAGCGCTGGTGGATCAGATACCGGGGTTGCTTCCATTTTAATGGGAAGATCGTAATTTTTTCCCTCCTTCAAAAACCTTATCTTCAAATAGGGTGAGGGTCCAAACGTCATTGGATCGGTGTATCAACTCGGAACGGAGCGTTTTACAGACGCACGAGTTGATGCCGGTTACGGGGCGGAATACAAAGCCTTCACCGGCTCCTTCGTACCCTGGCTTTTTCTGCGGTAGTATATGCTTGATTGAGGTGATTGTGAAGGGGCGGATGGGGGTCAACGCTCTTTCTTACCTTGCCTATATCCGTCAGAGACGGGCAGATAATTTGTATCCAGTCTGGAGACTGAATCCATCGCTTCCTTTTTTAAATGGGGGTGAAGACTTAGAGCATCGGAGGCTGTAGTCCATAGTCAGGTAGTACAAGATATTGGCTTCTACCACAGCATTAAAACGCACCTTTTTAGGTTTGCCCCTGTGCCGGCTTTGAGCTTTACGGTGCGCCAGGTCGGCTTTATATTGACCGTTTCGGCCATCCGCGTTGCGCTTTATTTCGCGGCTTACGACGGATTTGTCCTAACCGATGCACTGGGCGATCTGGCTCCTGGATTTACCGACCTGGAGCCAAGCCTCTATTTTGTATCTTTGCTTAAGCGTTAATTGTGCCATCTTGTTTTGAGTGTTGCAACCCAAAGATAGGATGACTTTTTTCGCCCGCTGAGCGTCTGCTGTTTTGCCCCGCGGGGCAAAACAGCAGACGCTCAGTATTTTAAATGCCGTTGTATTTATTACTTACTTGAATCTAAGGACAAAAGAAATAGAGATCAAAACCAAAGATACTACCAATGGAAGAACTCAATAAAATTTTTCTTGATTTCAAGGATGGATTTATCCATCTACTCCCTAAGTTGCTCATTGCCCTTTTGGTTTTCGGGTTTGGGTATCTGCTGGCACGTCTGGTCAGGCTTATAATTCGTAGGTTCTTAGGCTATATCAGTCAACGCACAAAAAGACAATTTAAGGATATCGACTTTACTCCATCTACTAATTTTATTGAGACTACCTTTTTTTGGCTTATCCTCTTATATACTTTTTTCATAGTAGCTGACATACTAGGACTTGGAGTTATTAAATCGTGGATGGATAGTATCCTCCAATATACGCCCAATTTGATAGCTGCTATTTTGATTATACTGGCAGCGCTTATACTGGGCAAGTTGATTTCAGCCTTCATACTATCCGCTGGTAAACAATTAGGCCTTAACTATGCTGCCACATTAGGGAAAATTGCACAATTTTTCGTTTTGATCACCTCAATCATCATTGCAATCGATCAAATTGGAATTGAGGTGGCTTTCTTAACGGAACTCATCGACATCACGTTGGCGGCTTTATTATTTGGCGCAGCACTTGCATTTGGGATCGGGGCACGAACCTCTGTCAGCAACATCCTTGCCGCCTTTTATGTACGAAAAATGTATAAAGAAGGAGACCATGTAAAAATTGGTGAAACAGAAGGAATCATAACCAGAATTGACGCCACTATGGTGATATTGGATAACGAAGACGGGCATTTTTCTATTCCTGCTAAAATCTTTAGTGAGACTAAATCTTTTTTGATCAAAAAGTGATAAAATATGGACACGGATAAAATATTAGCAGAAAAGTTTATCAGCAGTCATCCTGTTCAAGCTGCCCTCGCCGTTGAAAGTTTCAAGGATGAAGATATTGTTGCTTTCATGGAAGAAATGCCGCTGTCACTCAACGCTAAAATTATTAGTCAGATCAAACCTTACAGAGGCGCAAATTGCCTGCAATTAGTAACCCCTGATCTTGCCAGGGCATTGATCGAGCAGGTGGATATTGTTGATGCGGAATTATTATTAAGATATTGTGAAATATCTTTTCGTACTCAATTGCTGGATAGCATCCTGTCAAAACGGTCCAGAATACTCATTCAGAAATTGGAATATAGAGCTGATTCCGTCGGAGCATGGATGACGCCCTGGGTTTTTGCATTAAACAAAGACGCGCTGGTTGTGGAAGCCATAGAAATGGTAAAGCTGGAAAAAGAAAACATCTACTCTACCATCTACGTAGTAAATGAGAAGGATAAGTTAGTAGGTAATATCGATTTATCAGAACTGTTTTTTGCCAACCATACTAAGCAACTTGCAGCTATCATGAATACTGATATCCCCAAAGTTCTCGCTGAGTTACCGATTAGAGCAATGCATAATCACGCTGTTTGGAGTAAATATTTAGCTATTCCGGTGGTAGATAGATCTGGAAAGCTGATCGGTAACCTAGAAGCAGCAAATAGTCAAAAAAGTAATATAGAAGCACGTGAGGAGCTAAACCAGGATGTTTTGGAGACCGGCAGTGCCCTGGGAGAATTATACAGTATTGGAATAAGGGGCTTATTACAGAGTCTAAGCAGATGAAAGTAAAAATAAAAACCAAAGAATGGAAAAGCAGGCAACATCCACTCAACAGGTATTGATCAGCACATTTTTTCAGCAATATCCAACAGAGGCAGCTTTGACGCTGGAAACTTTTTCCACTGACAAAATCTTAGACTATTTAAGCAATATGCCGGAGGGTAGTGCCAGAAAAGTATTCGCTCGATTAATTCCAGATTTGATTGCTGAACTCATCACGCGTATGAGTAATGAGTTGTTTATAAGTATATTTTCAAAGCTTAACACTCATCTTGCAGCTCGCCTGCTTTCTCGTCAGGATAAGACAGAAGTTCAGACTAAACTCGCTTTATTACCTGAGCTACAAGCAACCGAAATTCGGGAGTTCTTATCCTATAAACCCGATTCGGCTGGCTACCTGATGGAAACGACGGTAACTGCCTTTCATGCAGCGCATACCGTGGAGGAGGTTTTGATCAGGATTCGGAAACACAAAGACCGGACGATAACATCCATATTTGTGATTGATGAAGACGGTCAGCTTTTGGGGCAGGTCCCCCTGCCATTATTGATTTCGGCAGATCATAATGAAATATTGAAGGATCTGATGCAGGAAGCGACAAGTGTAAATACCATGTCTTCAAAGGAAGAAGTGCTATTGATTTTGGAGAAAGAAAGAATGTTACAGATCCCAGTTGTTGATATCAATAATATTTTACTGGGGATAATCAGAAATAATATCCTAATTGATGTCACGAAACAGGAAGTCACTGAGGATTTACAGGCAATGTTTGGGGCTGGCAGAGAAGAGCAAGCCTTGTCGAAGGTCTCATTTGCCGTCAGGAAACGACTTCCGTGGCTACAGGTTAACCTTGCCACAGCATTCTTAGCTTCGATGGTAGTCGGTTTTTTTGAAGAAACTATCGCCCAAATAACAATCCTGGCTATCTTCTTACCGGTTGTGGCGGGGCAATCAGGCAATACAGGTTCTCAGGCATTGGGAGTGACCATTCGGGGGCTTGCGCTGAGGGAAATAAGCATTTCGCAGTGGTTTCAAGTAGCAAGAAAGGAACTCATGGTAGGCTTTATTAATGGGGTTGCAGTTGCTATTACAACCGGAGTTATCGTTTATTTTTGGTCAGCCTCCTTTGGGATTGCTATAGTGATAGTTATCTCTATGGTCTTATCCATGACAATTGCAGGCATTTCCGGGGCAGTGATACCCTTAGCATTAAAGGCTGTCGGACAAGATCCTGCTACTTCCTCCTCTATTATCCTGACTACTGTGACAGATATTTGTGGTTTCCTTAGCTTTTTAGGCCTGGCTACTGCTCTGTCTTCAGTACTTGGGATTTTTTAACAAAACATAGTTGCTTTATTTCTGTTATAGTCCAACAATTTAAGATTTGTGAAATTATGGCGCAGCTATTTTTTTGGCGCGCAAGGCAAAAAACGTAGGCGATGCCTAAGTGTCGGCGTCCCGGTCAACCGGGATTAACGCAGCGGGGTGGAAAAAGAGCAAGTCAGAAATCA
>Ga0307978_1001405_pt1 | contig 18048 bp, 14 predicted proteins | sample OrgLakmetage1056_FD_203151 | JGI IMG/M metagenome (GOLD analysis project Ga0307978, IMG submission 203151) | Saline water microbial communities from Organic Lake, Antarctica - #1056 | ecosystem: Environmental > Aquatic > Non-marine Saline and Alkaline > Saline | place: Antarctica: Organic Lake...
GCAACTTACGTACCAAAGGGTCACGATGACCTCCATTTTGGAGTCCCTCGCGCAACCTTTGAACTCGTGCGTACTTGGTCGTCTGCCATGTGTCCGTCGACACTAGCAACAACAATATTAACTTGGTATGGAAGGTGATCCTGATCTGACTGAAAAGAACAAGGCTGTAATTAAACTGCTTGCTACCGCCATCTTGCTCGCACAAGAGTCGACCGAAGTGCCCAAAACAGATCTCAGCGCAGAATCTCTAAAAACCACTGCTCGAGTCTTCAACTTTGTGCAGCAGACGATTTACCCTGCTTCTGTTGAGCTTTCCCCTGGCATTCGTTTTGATGTGCCTCCCAGTAAGCAGGACAAGAAGTTTTATTCGTTCAGTCAAATTGGATGTGGAGCCAATGCCGTGTGCTGCCTTGCCACGGCCTCCTCTGGGGCGGTATGCGTACTCAAGATTTTTCACCAACGTGAAGAACCTGGGAAGGAATTGGCAGCAGAGGAGTTTTTAAATTGGCGCAATGTCTACAAGGTCCACAAAGTCAATAATTGGACCTTTATTCGTTCAGCCGAGATCAGGGGCATTCATTTTCTTGTGCTGCCGTATTTCAGCGTACCGCGCAATAAAGAAGAGCGAGAGTCTTTCATGGAGGGGAACGAGACAAGTAAACTTTGGAAGGCGCTTGCTCAAATGGCTAACCAAGGCTACGCCCACGATGACTTGAAATGGCATCACGTCGGTGATATGTGGGGCGCTGCAAATAAGCGAAATAGAGATGGTGGGAAGTTACTCGACAACAACACAAAAAAGGCGTACCTTTTCGACTTGGGAAAGGTGTCGAAACTTGCTGAATGCGATCGAAAAAAATGGGTGACAGATAGTTTTGAGATGTTGAAGAGCCGTGCCGGATTTGACTGTGAATAAGTCTAGGAATGCTCGAGAAAAGGCGACTGTGATTGCGATTTTGATGGGGAACTTTACTTTGCTATACCAGCGACTTCTGCTTCATCGGAATGTGATTTCAGTGTTGCTAAAAACATATTTACGCAACGTTGCAGATTGGCTACGGGGAGTTGAGGTAATTCTGTGGCCTTGATCCACTTGCCACTTCCGCTGAATTCTTAGCTGAAAAGGGATCGAGACATTGTCGAGACTTGATTGCTCGCACTCGTTATCGGTAATACTACAGCAAAGAATGGAATTATGTGATGCCGTCCGTAGATTACTATTGTGATTGTGTGCCACTTTACACTATGGTACTCCACCCCGAAACTTTTCTTTGTTTAGAGTGGCCTTGTGTCCGCTTCATGCTCCAGTAGCAGAGCGCCTGACCAACGTTGTGCGACGAACCGAGCCAACAGTCCAGAAGCTGACAATCCTCTGGATAGGCCACGACTTGCTCCATATAATGGACGGGCTGATAGATATTGAAGTAGAGAAGGTGCGAGATATCGGCCGAGTTGCCAAGTACGTTTTCGATACCGGAGGGCAGCGATTGCCGTTCGTCGCGAAGCTCAACGCCAGATGATGACACAAGCCTTTGGCCGGCCAAGAAAGGACGTAGTCCCACGCTTTCCCAGGAATGCGTTATTCCCCGTTGAGTATGCTCCTTGACCACGTTGATTGATCCCAGGCTCTGCTTGGGAATGCGGCTCCGTGGACGTACAACGTGTGGTTGTTTGCAGTCTTGTGGTAGTCACCTGCATTTAGCTCGGGCAAGTTATCCGTGTGGAAATTGGTCATCATGAGGCCGAACTTCCGGAAGAACTTCTACAAAGCGGTCGACGCATCCAATTCACGGGCATTGGATGCTTAAAGTACCATCCGTCAGCACTGCACACGAGGTGCGCGTACTTGTTGCCGCAACTCGACTTAGTGGCAGCCTGCCTTCATTGTGTCGCCAGCATAAAGGCGCACATTGAGACGTTGGTACCAAAGTTGCTTGATCTTGGTACTGTAACACTGGGTTAGCGCTCAAGTCCCAATCCGCCTTGCCAGCTGAGGAGTTGGTGCCTTACTAAGGGTGTTTACTACTCCCCCAAATTGGCGTTGCAGTTGCGTTGGATCCCAACAAATGTCGATGGAGACTAGCAAGATTCTCTTGACTCGAGCTGTCTCTTCATCGTGCAACCGCCCTATCTTTCCGTAGAAACAATCACGATCAATTGCAATCGCCAAATTGTTGAGGGATCTCTTGACCTCATCACTGCGAAGAGCGCGAACTGTAGCAACTTTGCGGCCTTGAGTCACAGAGTAGGTGGACTCCTGCTGCGCGAGCAAGTCCGACTGCGGGTCCCATGTCCTGACTGAGTCAGTTAGCCAAATCCTCTGACAATCTTTCAATTCCCATTCGTTCGGCGTGCGGATTGGAAGGTAGGAATAACATCCTTCCAGGCTGAGCAGAAGAGTTAAAGACGAGTCTTTGAGTCAAATATGATCTTGAATACTCTTTCCTTTCGAGAATTGGAGTGGAATTTTGTCCGTCTCGTGGCCGCAACTGCAAATTTGGTTCATACAAATCAACGGCTTGTCGAGCTTGTCCAGAGCAATTGTCCGGCCATCTGTACGTACGTCCTTCCTGTATAAGGGTTGTCCCAGGCAGTAGCGCCTGTTACGATCTCAATACCTTGCTTGTATGGCGTCAAGTTGGTCCGATTACCCCAAAACATCACACACTTTGCCAGTACCCTCCCAAAAGGTCCAACCCTTACCGAGCACGCAAGCGTCGGCATGAGAGTCACTGGAGAACCTGCCAGGAGTTGATTCTGAGTTCTTGATTGCCCAACAAGGATTTACTGCGCTAGCCTTCCAACACGTCTTCAAACTGTGGTTGAGACAGCCTTGACCTTCGAGTTCCTCACTTGACCAAAAAGTAAGCCTGCCCCCGTTGTAGGCAAGTCCGCCATAGTCGTATTGGTATCCTCTTCAAGCTGAGTCTCCGATACGCCCGGAATGTTCTTGCTTGACTTGCGGCTAACATCAGTCAATACAGCTAACGAGTAAGAGTTAACTTCTTCGCTAGAACCGTCGATATTGCCGCCCTTCTTTACCTTCTATGCCGCGCTAGCAACTCACGGACCCTGGGCTTTACGCTTGTTGATGTGCTCCGAGCGCTGCGATTCGCTCATCGCCACACATTCCCGGGGAAACAGGTGCCATTTTGTACGTCACTGACATACCTATGATTATACCTATGCTCCGAGCGCTACGATTCGCTCATCGTCTACCACGCTGCAGTATCAGGTCGCGCTAGTCTTCTGAAGCACCTATTTTTGTTTACCCTTTACTTTTTGCTTCTTTTCCGCTGGTCGCGCACGTGGAGTTTGTCTAGCCTGCTGCATGGCGTCCTTTGTTTCCTGACTCGTCAATGTTTCCCCCTTGCGGATAGTGGATTCTCCCATTGGCACGGCCATGGCTTGGTACATTTGGAGATTTCCTCCTGTCAAGTTGAGACTCCCGACAAAGTCATAATCGACTTCAAAGAACTCGCGCAACCAGTACGCAATCATGGCCGACGTTTGGTGCAACATGCCCTGGACGGTCAAGTTAGGGTCCCAATCTTCTGGAGCGGACCAGCCAGATTTTGGCAAATATATCGCAAAAGAGGTCACCAATGTGTTTGGCGCGGGTAACGGCAGCCTCGTTGGCCTCCTTGTCGGTGGGCAATAGAATAGCTTTGGCGGCACACTTAACGGGTAAAGACCATGATCGAAGCAGCAATCACGTCGCGCGCGGCCCGGTGTACGTAGGAATGAAGGCCCACTTCGCGGCGTCTCCACAGCTGGCTGTTGTACGGCAGTTGGAGCGTGGCCATGGAGGCATTGAGCCACATGTCAAAGGCTGCCGGGTGGCTGTTCAGGTAGGCCTTGATGCGTTGACTGTCGACGCAACCAAAATTTGGATTGCGCTGTCCCTTTCCCTCAGCTCTCTCTCCGCGAAAGAGGGAGCACGTGAGCCAACGGGTAAACGTATAGCCTAGCTTGGATTTGTTGTGGCAAAAGCGATGCATAACATTGTCAGCGTCTTGCCAAAATACTTTGCGCAAGGCATCGTGGAGGCCTGCCTGCTGTGCCGCCTTGTAGGATCCAGCCGTCTCCAAAATGTTAGCATTCTCAATGTACATCCACGATGCTTCCGTAATGGGTTCCTCGTTAAGCTTATCAACAATAGTTACAGCCTCTCGCTCGCAATCTTCTCGTAAAGTACCGCACGCAACCTTATGACCTCCCTTCCACGCGTTCTTTTGGCACGCGGCCGAGCAGTACAACGCCGACTGGCATCTAGAGCAGGCCATATTACCAGTGAACTCCTTGCCACAATCATCGCATGCCGGAACATCGGGTTCTTGATTGCTCCGGCCAATGGAATGGTTGGCGGCCATGCAATCATACTCTTCAACGTCCAGTCCATCAATCACTGCGGCAATGGCCGAGGTGGGTGCCGACTTGTTGGTTGTTGTTGTTGTTTTTGTTGTTCGACGCCATGCTGATTCTGTAGGTATCTCACTATAACTGCAGTACCGTACGGAAGCAGGAGTGGATATATGGTACGGTATTGAAGCCTGTGTCTGTGGAAGCTTGTGCGAATATCGAAATGTGTAGACTACCATCATCGTGAGACCGATATATCCGCTCGACCGACCTCACACTGTAATCCGCCGATGGAAGATTATTGTGACGCCACAACGCACCACGACTTATTCGACTAAAAAACGGTCCATTGCAATGAATTGAGAAGCCTCTCAACGACGACGACGACAACGACGCGACCGATCGAACCAATACTACGAATTAAATACTTATCCAATATGAACCGACATCGTATTATTATGGTACAGTACGGTACCTATGGTAGTCTATGATGTCTCTGATCTCTGATATGGACCTGCACGACCCAACGAGCCCCCGACAAACAGTACAGCAGTACCGCTATAACCAACAGCATGGAACTTCCCCAGAACACGACCTTACTCTCACTACAAGGAAACATCGGCTGGCAAGTTGTTCTTCTGGTAGACAGCCGAGAGCCCTTTGCGGATCAAATTGTCGATACTTTGCGACAAACATCATCCGGCGCTCCACAATTCGAATTGTTAGCTGAACGCCGCGCTCTCAAAGTCTTTGATTACGTTTGGTTGGCCCGCCGACGAGGCAATGCAGCAGAGGAAATCGTTCTCGGACACGGCGTGGAGCGAAAGACAGTCCAAGATCTATCGTGTTCTTTGGACCGTGTTAAGGGATCGACGGGACTTTCCCGGTTTCTCCTGCAAAAGCTCAAAATGGACATTCTGCATGCCAAACAAAGCTTTACCTCATTGAAGGGCTAGTGAAGGATCTACCTCCTCAGGTTCATGGCAGCATGATCAAACAAACGCGAATGGGGCAAGCCATACACGACATGAAAGCCGCGGGGTACCACATCATTCCGTGCAGTGTGAACCCGCACAAGGTTGTCTCGCCAGAGACTTTGGGCTTTTTACAAACGCATCACCGGTGGATACAAACCAATGAGGTTCCCGCCGGTACTCTGCTGCGTCCTCGGGCTGAATACATGACGCTGCCAGAAATGGATGAACGGGCCGTGTGGGTGGAACAGATGGGACGCGCGAGAAAAGTAATTCCCAAACCGTCGTTGGGCGAGACAAAAATGAATTTACTTCTCCGGGAATTTCCTGAAGAAAAGCATTTGAAAGTGCTGTATCAAAACGATCCTCAAGAGACGATACAGCTGGTCGCCTCTGTAAAGACGGTAGTGGGGCGTAGGGGCCATTTCCAACGCGAATGCCAAGCTCTTTCTGTCGGTTCTCTTTGGTGAGGGTACAGCCACCGCCTCCACTACAGCTCCAGCTCTATTATCATTGTCTGCTGCTGCTGCTGCTGTGGTTACGCCGAGAAAGAGAAAGCGCACGCCGATTGCTGCTGCTGCTGCTGCAGCAGCTGCAACGGGGAACAGCAATTAACAACCAACGACTTGCACACCCGTCACTTCGTCTACGAAAAATCCTCCCACAAAAGCCACTACTAGCTCACGGGACGCTATTTGCGATCTAACAGTTGACCACGATACATTACGAAACGACGTGGCAAGAGCTCCAGACGAAACTCCTAAAGAAAAGGCACACCTTAACTATTACGATCTGACAGTAAGTGCGGCTCCAAAGGCACTAAAGCCAAAGGCCGCTCGCCATATTTTCCCCAACGTGCTGGATTTGACTGGTGACGACTGATCAAATCTGTTCCAAGTTCCATCATGTATAAAAAACACATAATACTTGTAATTAGTGGATAAAATCCACTTGTTTGCATTAGAAATATCTAGTAAATGGAACACAGACGTTGGAAGATTGAGTGATCCACGTTGCGATGATCATGGGCGCTATACAACACGTATTCTTGGTGGCAAGCTGTCTGTGGATGGAACAATCTGCAAGAGCTCACTATCCTCTTCGTAGTCGTTATTATCAAAGTCAAAATCGGAGTCGGACTCGGAATTAGTGCTTGTTGACATTTCCAAGTCCTTTTCCAGCTCGTCGCCATTATTTTTGCTGGTGGAGCTGATTTGGTTCCTTTCCTGGTAGGAAACATAGGAGTATCGAGTCGATCCCGCCAGCACGACAAGAATGCCTGCACCATTGAGGGGTGAAATGGGGGTATTGAATAAAATGGTTCCGGCCCCAATCAGCAAGACCTGCTTGACGTTGCCGGCGATGCACATTGACAACGGACTCGTCAACTTGTTGGCCATTAGCGAAGATATATTCATTAGAAAGCTCATTGCACCCGACAACCAAATAACAAACATGGGATAGGGATCTACCGACGGACTCAGATCGGTGTTCCAACGCCCCAAAACCTCGTGGACTTCGCCCGTCATGTACGCGATAGCGAGGCACTGCACCAAGGCCAAAGGCGCCATGTATCCAAGTAAGTCAACTGGATGTAGTTTCATTGGCCCCGTCAACATTTCCCCCGATGCCACCACCTTGACAGCTCCCAAGACAACGGCCACCACCGTATAAAAGAGACCTACTGAAGTGTACCCCATGTCGCCAAAGCATGCCATGGCGACACCCGCAATCACCGGAAGTACGGCCAACTTGATATGAGTGCTAAAGACCTTGCCCGTCAACATTCCAATCGCAATCGTCACGACGGGAACCATGCTCCGTAGCACTTGATTGAAATTGACTGAAACATGGGACAGCGACACATTGCCAATGGCAATGTTGAGCGAGAAGACAACAGAAAAGCCAAGAATCAAGATCTGACCGTCGCGCGACAAGTCTTGGCGATGCATACCGCCCAACATCTCGTGAATCCAGCCTCCACTTTTTTGAGTACTGCTATTGTTGCTGCTATTGAACATATTGTCGCGTCGAGCTAACCAAAACAAGAGTTGGCTTCCCACGGCGTTACACGCCATGTGGATGGCGCTGAGAAAGTAGGGATATTTAAAGTTGACGGTCGCAAAGGCCATCTTGTTCAACAGGGTGACTGCAATGTTGTTGACGAGCCATATGAGCAACCACAAGCTGTATCGTTGTAAAATTAGTAGAAGCAAGTTGCGCGTGTGTGAGTAAAGAGTAAAGCGAGGTACTTTAGGGGCTCGGCGTACAGCATCGCGCGGAAGCATCACTGTCATTACCTGACGCTGTTGCTCGCGGACTGTGAAGATTTTCCCATGTTAGTCTTGAGCGGGGATGTGATCTACAGGATCAAGGCACTCTCTCTGTTGGTTGCTCCCGAAAAAGTAATAGAATCGATGAATGAAACGATCGATCGATCGATATCGATGATGAAATGCACGAAAGATCTGGAATCTGGACGACCCATCCGCGCAAAATGTTACTGGATGGCATAAATAAACCTTCACGAACGTGATTGTTGAAGAGCCGGGCACGCTGGTCTGACGCATCCATTTATGCGCTGTTTCCCGAGCCGCGAAACAGAAGAAGCCACACGTCGTATGTACGTTACGTCGTACACGCCAAAACGATTTTCCCACTCAAGCACAACCAGAAGAAAACCAAATTGATTACTAGGATTTCAGTGCGGCAGTAAAGTGCTTCGTATTATACTTGTACCTATCACTTTTAAAAGAATAACATTGCTCCAGTTCCTGCCTTTCTAACCGTAGTGTCACGGCGGCTCGATCTATGAGTGGTGCTCGTGTTTGATGGACCTTTCTGAACGAGCCCACGGGTTGCACCCAGGATTGTGGGAGAGCAAATAATGGTACCCGTCCATGCTCCAAGCTGTAGGAATAAAGGGACGCCAAAAGGTGAGAGTGTGTTGCAAAGCTGATTCCTCTCATTGCGCTGACGTGAGGGGCCAACTTACACCGATCGTCACTGATCTGATAATGATGCCTTCTAGAAATCCGGAACTGTTGCTGGTGAAGAGAGCATCCACCAAGTATGCTCCGGGCATGAGCACGTAAAGACCGGCGACCGTGTTGCCCAAGGCCTGCTTTCCAGTAAAACGTGAGACGAGACCCGCCGATAACGTAACCGCCATACCACCGAGGAAATTATTTATGTTGTTACTCCACCCAACTTGCTCAACACTCCACGAAACAACAAAGGCGAGTATTCCATGCAAGCCCATCAACGGTAGATCCGCATGATCGGCCATGAACAGCCCAGACCAGGAAAATGCGGCGGCTGTAAATTCGGTTACAAACAACATGAGGTAGTGTAAGTTCGGCTGACAACAGGGGCTGCTTTCATTTAATGCACATCACCAGGACCTTACCTGGGACAAAAAGAAAGTACCAGACCTGATCAATACCATTGGTGCAAGTTGGAAAGTTGTATTCCCCATCTCGAAGGATTACGACAGCCACATGTTGCCCAAACTTGAGAAAGTAGGCGATGAGTCCGGTAAAAAGAATCGCCTCAACGAAATCCGCGGTCCCGGTGACAGTGTGTTTGCTCATGAGTTCAATAACCGCATACACAACGCGAAAGCCTTGCAATATGTCCAAAACACCAGCGAGAGCCATGGCGCCAAAACAAGTCTGGTCACGCCATGTCAAGGCAATCAACCCGGCTGTGAGACCTACCGTAAAGCTAGCGATAACCTCAATGATGAGTCGCTCTTGCCTCGTCAGAATTCCAAGCGTTCCAATCCACGAGACAAGCACGGCAAGAATCGCCGCGACAAGCAAATCCCACCAAGAACCCTGAAACCAAATGGCGCACGCTAGTAGGTTAGGGAAAAAAATGTGAGTTGGACGGGTAGAGCTGCTTCCATTCATTGCCCCATCGACAGGGACCTACCTCCAGCGGAAGCGACCATGCGAAAGGCATTAATCATCAACTTGGAGTACAAAACCTTCATGTCCTTATCCATTTTGTCCATCGACATCATCGCTTCTTTCGCTGCGAGGCGGCTGAACAGCTCACATGTTGAGCCTTCAACCTTCCAAAAGTTGCGCATGCCAAAATCCCTGCTTTCACCTTCGTCCTTTTCATCGTCGCTGATCGAGGACTGGGTTCCATACATCTGACTCTCTGAATTAACGTAGTAATAAAGACCTTCGTTTTCCGAGGCTAGGGCCAAGATCTCTTCGGAGAGTTTTTCTGGATCTGGTACCTGCGTGAGGCTGATGGCGGAACCACGACGCATGGCCAAGTATAGAATTTGACGCGTTGGTTTCTCGGTAGACGTTGGAACACTAGCAACACTGTGCGTGTTGCTAGCAAAGCTTGCCAAACGCACCACAATTCTTTCCATGGCGTTTAAACGCTGCATGTCAAACCCTCGCTCGATACGAAACATAATGGTAGCACCCGAGGAAGGCGCAAAGATGAAAGCCTTTCTTGGCAAGAGGAAAAAGTCGACACCTCGCTTACCCGTCAATCCTTCCGCTGCTTTTTCCATCACTGGTTCCAAGCTCCATATGGGGGCTCCGCCTGCGTACAAGTCCTTGCAAACCTCTCGGAGGACATATTCTTGATCTTTTGGACCGCCGTCGTCGGGCATGCCAAAATTATCGTGGTATTCTCTCAGGAGCACCAACATTCGGGCAAGCGACACCAAGTTGCGGTTCCTGGCTTCATCCGACTGGTGCGCGACGGACGAGGTGCCCGCTGAGACGAACCGAAAGAATTGCAAGATGTTGCCGCCATTCCAGAACTCCTTCCAATCATATTCGGCGTCGTGGCCGTCGACGAGGCTATTGGAGCTAATTTCGGCCGCGCTGTTCTTTTGGTAGGAAGAGTCGTCGGTCGACATTTCGAAAGCGGACGGCATGCAAACTGGACTTGAAGCTTGAAGCGGCTATACCTACGGGATTATGGCTTCTCCGTCGCGAAGAGAGGTTATTGTCGGAACCGGAGATATGAATGGAGCCGACAGCCGACGCACGGTGACATTATTACTCTAGTGACGAGCCGATCGCGAGAATGGAAGAAGACGGATCATGGTTGCGGACAGAAGACCTCGAGCTGACGGTTTCTGGTTTCGTTCCGTTCTGACTTTCTGGCCATGACTAATAACGTAAATTAATATGAGGGAGTCGAGTCACACGTGATCCACTCAACTCCTCCGCGTCCGCTCCAATCCCATTCGTACCTCCATACCGGCGACGGTATCTCCATCCACCCTCCACCATCCATCGTCCATCATAGAGAGAGAGCGCACTTTTTTGGCTAGACTCCGCTGATTCATCGACTCAACGCTCGACTCTTGTTTCGTTCTCAAAGAAGAGAAGATTCGCCATGGAGCCCACGACTATTATTTTCGAGAAAAATTCTCTGCAGTCTCCCGTGCGACTAGGCGGTTTGCGGACGGCCTACGATGCGCTGGTGGATCATCTCATTGCAGCTCATAGCAACAGCAGTTCTGCTACGGCAGATTTCACGTCACTCTACGAGTCGCTGCTGTTAACGTGCCGACTCTTGTTGGCTATTCATTGGCACGATTGCAGCCTGCAAGTCTTGACATTGCAGCAACAAGACACTGTAGAACAGTCGGCTGCCAACTGCAAGCTAGTATTGCAGCACTTGCAACAGACAGACAAAGAACAAGACATAACTGATCAAAAATATACAGTTCTCGTTCGCTCACGGCAAATGATAGAGGGGGAACAGGTGCCGGGGTGGGCGTATCAAGTTAGTTCTCCTAACGAAGATGACGAAGAAGACGACTCTGACGGCGGCAACATGCTCCCCACTCGCGCCGAGTTGGCGGCCGAAGAAGAAATGCTCTGGCGCATGGCCGAGACTCCAATACCCTGAGATTGGCAGTCTAATACGCTTGCTACAGTAATAAGAAAGCTTACGTGTAACCGACTTTGAGTTGACCCTGGACAAACAAAATTTGGCTACCTAAGACGACAATGAAGACGAGCTCCACCAAAAGCTTGAGGCTTCTTCCTTTCACCTTGCACCCCGCAAAAAGCTCATCAGACCTACTCTGAACGAAATCACATTATCTGCGAAATACAGTAACTGCGGGATCAGGTCGTGTCTCTACCACTGTAACTGTACTGTACGTCGTACGCACCTCGATCGGATGTACGATACAGTTACAGTAAGTGCAGTACAACACAATAGTTTATAATACTGAAGCTTTGCATCCGATCGTGATTGAAATAATATATAAGTCAGAAATACGGTACACTTCTTGCTTGAATGGCACCTATGCATCATAAGTCGAGGATGATGACGTTCTTCTGACTGAAAGACCAATCCGGGGAAAAACATAAGACTGCATCGATCCCTTATCCCTCATCGATTTTCTTCCAACAATGGCGGGCTGCTTATTGCACCGTACCTCCTTAGTAGCTTACAAATGGCCATGCATATGCGACACCACGCAATACACGAGCACATAAGTGAACTCGACGAGAAAGAAACTTCTTTACTTGTTATTCCACGAGGAGACCAGTCCGATCCGTCGTGGTGGTCGTCATCGTCTTCCATAAACTGCTGCGACGAGTCGCATCATGGCCGTTTGTTCCCCAAAAAGACAAGAATACGGTGGAACTTTGTACTGAAACGGATGATGGTGAGCGTACTATCGCTCGGTTCTATCTTTTTCAATTTATTGAGTTTAAATAACCTGGAAAGTGCCGCTGACATCGTTTCAATTACAAGAACACTAGTCCAACCTCGACATGAACCTCCTCGGCAAGTCTTCCTGGAAGGACCGCCCAACAGCTTCGACTCAGCATCAGTTCAGCTCTTGGCGTTCAAAGAAATGAGTTGTCTAGAAGATTGTCGTGGCTTTATAGAAGATCCTGTTGTCTTGTCGGACGAACACGCTCACAAATTTGATGGCTACGACGATCAGTGCGAACCTGGACAGGATTGGAAAGCATCACATCCCGCCTGTAACGACGTTCATTCGTTTAGTTTTGCCGATCGATTAGTTCTAAATCAAGGTAGCTTAATCAAGAGTCAAGGATCGTGGCGGCGAGCGTGGGAAATGAAGGACGTTGCAGGGAACGCCACCAACGCCTGGAAAACTCTCATGTGAGTAACACATACACACCGACTACGGTTGCACCGGGTAAAGTATGGAGCGTCTCTCACACAGTCATTACTCGTTTTATAGACTCGAAAAGTTTGACATTGATGCTGCAAAACTGGAACGCGTTTTAGAGGAAAATCGCGTCGACGCAGCCGCCATGGAGCAGCTGACTTTATCCACAGCAGTCGTTAACGTATATGGATATTGCGGGGCAAGCTTGATAACTGAGTTTGTTGGTGCCAGCTTGGAAAATTTGATTCACGCAAGAGAGATGCCCAATAATCCCTTTGTTTCCGATATCCAGCCGGCTAAAAAGCTGTCCATAGCTTTAGATATTGCCACTGGCGTGGCTACCATGCACAACATCAACGGCCGCCCAGGTTTTTCAAGCAACGACTTGCATATTGGAAACATATTTTTCGATTCACAAATGCGCCCAAAGTTGAACGACTTCAATCTGGCCTTGTTTTTAATGACGAGGCCCAATGAAACAGGTGTAATGTGTCATTCTGTCCGTAGAGAAGGCATGGTGGATGCTGGTTGGCGACCACCGGAAGAGTATCTCGACGTGACGGATACCTCAATTTCTGTTATTAGTAGTAATTCTGCCGAAGACGAAACTCCCGCTGTTCGTGTGTGGCCCGACAAGGTCGACGTGTTCGCGCTTGGAAGTATAATGTATACGCTACTGGTTGGATATGACCCCTGGTGGGAAAGCGGCGAGGAGGAGCACGAAGCTTTTCGAGATCAAATGATTGCCTTGAAAGTCAAGGGCGGACATCTTCCTTTCCCCAAAGAGGTTCAGGAATCGTTGGATCCAGCTGTGCAAACACTGATCAGAGCAATCAAGTCGTGCCACAACTTTCATCCAACCGAGCGACCAACTGCAATGGAACTAGTGGAGATTTTGGAACGTAAAGGACACGGTCACTTGCACACATCGGCGTGATCATTGTGAATGTTGGTGCCCAGCTGGACGTGACGCAAAAGAGCAACCAGATTAACTGCCAATGATACGCAATATGTGACCATGTAGACTCTAGACCCTTCCCACGCAGATTGACAATGTGTATCTAATATTACATCGAAAGCGAGCTATGAGCGGCCTTCGATGCGTGATAGTCGGGGTCAACCCTTGGACTTGTTGGAATGTGAGAGATATCATCATTCTCTTTGCATTCATCGTGCCTTTGGTTTGTCTGGTTGCTCGGACGCAACCGAATCCTTTTTTTCGTACGGTTGCCCGGGTGCGGTCTCCACTTCCCGTTGAATTTCGGGTATACGGACTGGACCATCCTGTTCGGACGAGTCCGGTGGGGTGGTTGAGGCCGGCGTACCTGGCTGATCGGTATCCAAATGAGAAGCATTAGTCTGTGAATCAGCTAAAGTGGTATGTCGCGAAGCCACTTCGTCGCTCCCTTCTTCTCTGGCTTGTTCTTCGGAGAAAATAGTCTCTTCGGCTGTTTTACTATCGATAAAGGTAGTAGCCTGATCCACATCCATGGATGATGGAGCTCGCTCTTGCGACTGCGAAGAAAAGACTGCCGACGACGCCGGATAGGTGGAATGCGTAGCGGGAAGGTCCATAACACTCGCGTTGAGGCCCACCTCGCGTAATAGCTCCTCTGCCGCGTACCCTCGCTCAATCATCATTTCTTCCAAAGCAGCAATCTTGGTGCGATAATCATCCAACTTTGCCGCACGCTCGGCCACAACAGAGGGGTTGTCATACACTTGGAATCGCAGACCTTTAGTCTCCATCATATTAGACATCTTTCGTGCGTCCTTCTTCTTCAACCATGTCTGAATCTTGGGGACAAATATCAGAACGAGGATCGAAATGCAAATGACGAAGACAATACTGCTTCGGATAAAGTAACTGGCCGTTGGGTTATCGTTCACCAGAAAGAGGAGCGGTATTCCGACCAGGATGACTTGAAGAATACTCCCCATGATCATACCAATGTGCTTGCTTTCTCCGTACTCGGTAGTGATGTGGCGTGCCTTGTAGGCCTCAACGTTGGCCAGAATGAGGGCAGCGCCATTGACTATCGTGAGAAGACCAAGCATCACCTTCCAAGTCACGGAGGTTTGATCAGCAGTACATGTTCCGTAGGAGGACATGTCGTTGATCTCGATACGCTTCCAGAACAACGGATCCAGAGTCGTCCAAAGAACCAACACGACAAGATTCAACGAAAACATCATCACAAAGGGAAGCAGGACGTCCTTCTCGGAAACTTTGAGTCTTCTGAAATGCATCGAATGCTTGTACACAATGTTGACACGCCAAAGCTTACTAAAGAGAGCCGAAAAGACAATCGACCACCCCAACGCCAGCAACCAAGGAATTGACATACAGGCCTTGCTGCACGCGCTCACACTGTGCGTATAATCATCAATTCCCAACGGAATAATGGTCGACCCCAGGATAATGGTACCAGTGCAAAGCATGACCAAGAAAAAGGGTTGCGAAGCTCGTACAATGTGACTCTTTCGGTACTTGACAGTCCAAAGGCCAAACACTAACGACGAGAGAAAGACGAGCGATACTAACATGTTCCCGTAGGCACGAATTTTACCCAGTTGGTTCATGTCCACCTGTGGCTCGTAGACGTTTCGGAGACGCTGGTAGGCTTCCAGGACAGGGACTCTTGTAGTTCCATGAGAGTCATACTTGGTAATGATATCGTTCCACTGGCTGGTAATACTCTCACTGACTTGCTGCCTTCTCTCGGGTCGTTCCGATTCCGGAACCGAGCCTTTGGTAGTTTCGTTCAAGTAAGAGAAAAACTCGGCATCCAAAACGCTGTAAATGTCTGTCGACGTTGGGAAACGAATATCAGTCACCACATTGTTCGACTCCAAACCCTCCAGAATCGAGTCAATAAACTGCTTGGCTGTCTCTCGCTCGTATCCATTTGCCTCGTACAAGTCGAGATCCAAATGCGATCTTCGAAAAGGATCTTGCCCTTGGCCAATGTCATTACCCGTCGCGTTGGGAATAATATTATTGATGGACTGCTCCTTGCTCGAGGCAAAGGCGCAAAACTCAATGGCCAATCGCTTGGAACGGGGATTGGTGTAATTATTGACGGCACATGCCCAGCCCCCAAAGGCCATGTAAGGCGCCTTGTTGACCCATCCAATGTCGTCATAGTATGCGCCACCGACCGAGCACTTCTCCTCTGTACAAGGCACGAGTTTCATAGTTTGGCGATCGAGCACTTTCGTAGATCCGGGAGTGGGAGCGACGCCAAACTTTGTTCTTAGCTGGGTGCCTTCTTCCAGATACTGCTTGAATGAGTTGCCCCAGTTGTACGTCAAGACGCAATCGCCCATTTTCATGTTGTTCAAATTGGTGGCAATGCACTGGTCGAATTCTAATAAACGAGTATTGGAAAGGAGAATTGGGTCAGAGTATGGGGGATAAAACCAAACGTCGGCAACATCAGCAACGACATCTACAGCAATAGAAACGTACCATCAGGAGAACCATACTTGGCTTGGAGCTCCATCAACCTCAACGTTTCTTCCAAGACTGGTCCCGTCAAGGGCAACATGTCGGCCGTATCAAACAAGTGCCCCTGCCAGGCACCCTCCGTCTGTGTCATACTAGCAATCACTAAATTGGCCCAGTACACCCCGGCACAGTTCGGTGTTCTACCTATACACGATCCCTGCAACACGTTGCCTTGAAATACCTTGCCGTGCACAGCCTCGGCCGTGGCAGCATATTCGTCCCATGTACGCGGAACGGGCAACTTGAACTCTTCCAAAACGTCGCGGCGATAAAAGAGACTGAACATATCTCCATCCAAGGGAAACATGATAATTTTTTCCTGATATTGTGCTACCCACTTGCGATAGCCTAGCAATACATCGGCCCAAGATGCGGCTCGTTCAGCCGTTTCCTGAATAAAGGGTGTCAAATCGGCAAAGCCGTCGTATTGCACGACACTTCCCGTCACGATCGGGGACGTAATGAAACCATCATAAAGGCCGATTTGCGAAATGGCTTCGTTGATGATATTGGGAAATAAGTCGGCAGGTTCCACTTGTACGATCTCAATTTTGACGGCGCCCTGCATTTTCTCTTCATAAGCGTCCGCAATAGGTTGCATCCACGCTCCTATCGAGTGAAGGAAAGGAGAGAGAGAGAGCGAGAGACAGGGTAGTTCGCGTGAGAAGACAATAGTACTGCGCGATACGTTATGCAATTCACGCTATTCAGGAGCTCTCTCGGCTGAAGATAAGTAGACAGCAAGAGAGAAAGAACGACTCCACGAACACAATATTACTCCGCGATACGATATGCTATTCAGCAGCTGTCTCGGGTCTCGGTTGAAGATAAACAAATAGAGAGAGAACCACACACTCTTTTTCGACGACGATGGAAACAGGAGCACATCATTGTTCTTCAGCATAGCGCACCCCCGGGTCTCTCTGTCTACATTACTTTTTACGTAGAGAGAGTGCTCTTCTTTATTTACGCACCGCGAGAATTGGTCAAGAACGTGAGTTGGACGACATCTGCTTCATCATCACACACAAGCTGACACTGCGTAGTATTGGCATTGAGGGGATTGTCCGCCATGGTGATACAAGGTCAGCTCTGCCTCGAGAAATATTAGGTGATAGTCCGAAGGCGGAAGTGCTCGATGTTGCGGGTCATCGTTCGTTCCAAAAACGGCGCAGCGCCAGGCATTACTTATCGAATTCCAGTGTGGCCAAAGGGCTAGAGGTCATCCTCGAGGTCATTCTCTACGCTAATTATAGCTGGAACTCGACAAAACGAGTTTCACTAAGTTGATTATTGATTACAATCTTGTTGACTGACTTCTTTATCATCTTACCAACGTACTAATAAGTTATTGTCATGTATGCAATGGTGGAATTGTTGTAAGCGTTCCACGTGTGTATTGAATCAGTTTATTAGACCCAGCTGCTGAACCCGATGTTTGGGACGATCAAGAGTGCTGCTAGATGGAAGGGCAAACTCGTGCGTTGTTTACTCACGAAGTCCGGAAAATGTCCCGCCTAACAAACGGTGTTTCCGGCATGACTTGTGATACTCTGCAATGCCAACGTTGATACCATCGAGTATCTGCCTTTCGACGGGCCGTTCGCGCAAGTATCAGTTCTGACTGCCGACCCGTTTATCGGAGCAGGGAACAATGACCAGGTGTACGTCGAGAGCTCGCGTGACACGTTTCCAAGAGGAATTCGTACATCCTAGTTTTTCTACCTGCAGGAAAACTATTATGGCGCGAAGTATCTTATTAAATATGTCCGGGTTCATGAACTTTTAGTTGACTTCATTCCGAGGAGTCGAACGAAATAGTTTTATGCACCATGACCGGATCTGTTCCCGGTCATTTGGACAAGTGTATCCACAGCTACGGATGGTACCAAGAGTCCTGATGAGGTACTGAGAAGGTAAGGTACATTTAGTATTGTGTACGGTGATTCAAGGGAGTCATCGAGAAAGTGTGTATGAAGATAAGGTATTACGACCAGACGCGACGGTCAAGATACCAAAATCTTATTGTATGGTCACGAAAAGGGGAGAATAGC
>Ga0307978_1001406_pt1 | contig 18040 bp, 19 predicted proteins | sample OrgLakmetage1056_FD_203151 | JGI IMG/M metagenome (GOLD analysis project Ga0307978, IMG submission 203151) | Saline water microbial communities from Organic Lake, Antarctica - #1056 | ecosystem: Environmental > Aquatic > Non-marine Saline and Alkaline > Saline | place: Antarctica: Organic Lake...
GAATTATCCCAGCAATTTCCTCTGCGGCTCATGCTCTGCTCCATACGATAACGCCAGAGTCGTTGGCGGAATTTACGACTACCGTACTGGCAGCCTTGGTCAGAGTGGAACATGACCTGTGAAGGCCGCCCACGTTGTTCCCAAGCGTGGTCTAGAGCCTTTACAGTCAAGTCTGCGTCTGGGCTGGATGACATTGCCCAACCCACAACACGGCGGGCAAACAGGTCGAGAACTACGGCCAAATAACTCCACCGTTGGCCACTCCAAATGTATGTGATATCGCCGCACCAGACTTGATTTGGCCGTTCTACTGTAAACTGACGAGCCAGATGGTTCGGGATATCGGGTCGTTCAACCGTGGCGTTTTTATAGGGGTGAGGACCAGGCTGCTTGTAGTGGTTCAATGATTCCGGACACCAACGTAGGTGGTAATATTGCCACCATAAGCGAGGTGTCTGATGACCAGAAAACGACGTTCTTTCACGTCAGAGTTCAAGCAGGAAGCTGCCTGTTTGGTGCTTGACCAGAGCTACACTATTACCGAAGCCAGCCGCTCCTTGGATGTTGGCGAAAACGCCCTCAGACGATGGGTAAAACAGCTTTCCGAAGAACGTAACGGGGTTACACCCAAGTCCAAAGCACTGACGCCGGAGCAGCAACGGATACAGGAATTGGAAGCCCGTTGTGACAGGCTGGAGCGGGAGAAATCGATACTAAAAAAGACCACCGCTCTCTTGATGTCGGACGAGTTGAATCGTACGCGCTGATAGACCAGTTAAGTGAGCAGGAGCCGGTTGAGATGGTCTGTAAAGCGTTTGAAGTAACTCGGTCCAGCTATTACGACTATCGCCGCAGACGGTCCGTAGTGAGCACCGAGCGAGTGGTTCTACGAGCTGATGTGAACCGGATTTTTCGCAAGAGTCGGAGCTCGGCAGGAAGCCGTATGATCACCACCATGCTTAATGAGGAAGGCGTTGTGATCGGTCGTTTCAAGGTTCGCCGCACGATGAGTGAGCTTGGCCTGATCTGCAAACAACCTAGCCCACACGCTTACAAACAGGCCACCGTGGAAAGGCCGGACATTCCCAACCGGCTGAATCGCGAGTTCAGCGTCAGCCACCCAGACCAAGCGTGGTGCGGTGATATCACCTACATATGGGCCGGCCAGCGATGGAGCTACCTGGCGGTCGTTCTCGACCTCTATGCCCGCCGGATTGTCGGCTGGGCGCTCTCAGAACGCCCTGATGCTGAGTTGGTAGTGAGGGCACTGGATCATGCGTATGAGCAACGAGGAAAACCAACGGGTGTTCTGTTCCACTCCGACCAGGGCAGTCAGTATGCCAGTCGATTATTCCGTCAGAGACTCTGGCGTTACCGTATGGAGCAGAGCATGAGCCGGCGAGGAAATTGCTGGGACACTCAGTTCCTGGCGAATGCGGTAACGCTCCTCTGTACTTAACGCCTTGATCTTGCGTTCGATCGCGTAGAGGAGCCGAGTCCTCGGCTTCGCAAAGCGAAGCCTGCGGGACGCACCAACGTGAACGCCGCTAAATCGACACTCTTGCCTCAATCGCACCAAGGAGCCAATACACATTATTTTCGAGACGTCCAAAGCCCGAGATTCGACCGCCATTAAACGCACTTTGCTGACTTTTGGCCATAGCAGTGCTGCATCAGGTCTGCCGCGGCTCCCCGTGCGCTGGCAATGATCCAGAACCGGATACAGAAACCACTCAGTTTCACCAGTGGCAGTGAGCAAGTTGGTGGACTGATTGTCGGTGGGCAAACGTTGCCAAACCTGCGCCAGGTAAGCATGGGGCCCTTTAATAAACGCTTTGTCGTCTTCCTGCTCTTCCTCCAGCCGCTCGGACTTGCCTTTGAATGGCGCCGTTTCAGGTTCATAGCCGGTAAAAATAAATTCGCTCAGTGCAGCCGATACTTTGTTGGCGAAAAGACAGGGAATCAAAATGTGTACGTAACTGACTTTCGCCTTTAAGACCCATCACACGCGTAAAACCCTTGTCTCATACAACTTACGGATTGAAAAATTCATTTTCCGTCTCTAAATTTCCGCAGCGCCTCTTCCAGAGTTACCGCTTTCCAACCCAGCGCACTCAAACGCAGCTTTGCCGCTTCATCATCCACGACCGCAAACTTCGCTCTCGGCCATGCAATCTCAACTTCAGCTGACACTTTGCCCGAGGCATCCATAACTCCAAAACCAATTTCTGGTTTTGGTTCATTTCTGCTCCTATAAAGTCGCAGCAACCCCTGATAAGGCGGGTCAATCAATTGGAACAAGTCATTCCAATCGGTTGTGTCTCCCAGAACGCCTTGGCTTTTTCGCAGCTTTTGAATAACGCTCAGGTCGGCAGCTTTCACATACATGTTGTCATGTAGTGGCTGCTTGCGGTGGCAATCGGCGCAAAGGGCTTGCAGATTAGTTACGCTGTTATTCCGTTTGTTACCATCGATATGATGGCAATGAAGCAGGTTTTTATGGGCATTCAAGTCTACCCGGCAGCTTTCGCAGCTATAGTTTTTGCGAGCGCGAAAGTTGCGAGATATTTCCTTCCAATCATCGGCATAACCGGACTTTGGTTCAATGAAAGTTGTGGGTAAATGGCGAAACAGTGTGCTGTGTTCAGCAAAAAAATCCTTTAGATTGAAACGACTCAAGATTTGGCTGGCCTGTCCTCGCTCAGTTACATAGCCTTTGTAGTTGAGGTGCTTGAGGCAGTTGATACACACCCGCAAACGAGCGGTATCCTTAACACTCTGGCGCTGGGACATTGAAAAACCGAACACATTGAAATCTCCGGTTACGTTAACAACCGCCTGATATCGCTGAAAACGATTTCTCTGTCGCATTTGCTCAAGGGTCTGGCAGTCAGCAACGTGAACTCTTTTACCTTTCGGCCCATCTTTCAAAACTTCATCAATGCCCTGTCCCTGATCCGGTATGTAAAGCACAATCTGGGCACCATGGCTGCCAAGCACGCCCCCGGTGACGTCGACATCTTCCAACGCAATTTCCGCGCCGCCCTGGTTGAAGCGAGTAACAATATCAGGAACGGGTTCAGCGACAGGCGCGTTGAGAGAATATTGTCGCTCTTGTGCACCCATTTTCCGAACTTGACGCCAAAGCTGATCAATGGGGAAATGCAACCTCATCCATCAATCTCCAGAATCTGCTTGATGCGGATGTCTGCATTGGTAATCACTCGAAATGTCACACGTCGGCTTTTCTCAAAATCTTCTTCAGCGTTGTCTTTAAACACCGGTTTTGCAGAAGAGAAACCAACCGCCGCAATATTGGATTTTATCCAACTTTGATAAGGCTTGATTTGATCCAAGCTGTACACAAATTCGAGCACGCTTCGCGTTCGTCCCTGAGACAGCGCCATATTCAGGAAGTAAGCTTCTGTATCACTCGTTGTGCGACCCCACACACTACTGGTATGGCCTTCTAGACGAACCTCGTTGATCGAGTCTTTAAACTCACCCAACACGACCAGATAACGCGGGAAAAAATCCATTAACAGCGCTTGATATTCATCACTTAGTGCAATTTCCCCCTGTTCGAACAGCACATCAGGGGAGTTGAAGGTAAATGTGAGGGAGTCCCTGTCAATTTCAGCGTTCCATACGGGCAAATCGTCGGAAAACTCGACCAACAGCGCATCGTAAATCTGTACTTGGGTTTCCTGATAGGCAACCGCAACTTCTTTGATTTTATCGCGCTCTGCTAGCGCATTACGCATAAGCGCAATGGCAATAAACAAAAACACCACCATTAAACCAGCCATCAAATCAGACACAGACAGCCAGTGGCTTTCTTCCTGCTCTGACGCTTTGGGGTTCAGAAAATTTGCCATAACGAACCCTTAAGCTGTTGCCCGCGCGCGAATCACTTGGTCCATCTCATTAACCAAGCCCTGATAGTCTTCGGTAAACTTCCCCGTAATGCTTACCAAAGCCTGCCCCATCTGCTCCATACTGCGATTTATTTCAGCCTGAAGCGCCTGGTCGAGAATCTGCACACTTTCAGATGTTGTTTCTGCACTCTTTCGAATGGCCTCTTCCATCGATTGTTTCAACCCTGCCACTAAATTCTGAACTTGGGCTGCCTGCTGCTCTGCCATCTGCTCCAGATTTCCCGCCAACTGCGTGCGCATACTCTCCAGACCACTTTCAAAGCTTTCGCGGCTGCGTGCGGCTTCATCCATCATCGCCTTGCCAGAATCACGAAGCGTATCGCCAATGGTTTTACTTTGTTCGTTCATATCGGCAGCCAGATTCCGGAAGTTGTTATTCAGTTCGTCTGCCATGTCTTTCAATAGTTGTGTGGTTTGTTCGGTGCTTTTTTGAATCACATCGGATGCACTTACCAGCGACTGGTTCGCGCTGTAGGCGCTAGAACGGAATTCTTCCGCGCCCTGTGAAATCACCTCCTGAAAGGATTCGGTGGTGCTGGCAACACCATCGAGCAGCACTTTCGAAGCATCTCTGACGCCTTCAACGGTCAAACCAATCTGTTCTTTAAGCGCCGGAACTGCCTCAACTGCCCTGTCTCGAACGTCTTTGAAGGCCTCAAGGTGGCGGCCAAGCTCATCAATCTGATGCTGGTTCACCGTCATCACCTCGCCCAATTTGGTCATGGATTGTGGAATGTGCGTGGTGTGTTCATGAATCTTGGCGACGGCGGCTTCCGTATCCGTTATTGCAGCCACACCTTGGGCGTATTGCTTGGTCATATCCTCAACCTGGCCTTTATAGTTGTCCTGCCACACGACGAGCTTTTCTACGGCCAGGTTCAGCTGTTTAAAGTTTTCCCCGAATTGCTCCGTCAAGTTCTTATTAAAATCAGCAATGACCTGTTTTAGAGCCTCAATAACCGTTTCAGTCGCCGACTTCGACATCATATCGGCGAAGTCTTGGAGCTTTATCCAAAGCTTTTCTTGGAATTCGACGGCATCTTTGCGGGATTGTTTTCCAGCATCGTTGATATCAGAACGCAGCAGTTTCATCTGCCCCGTTAAGCTCGACTCGTCACCGCTGCCAATAGCTTGGTTTAGCGCCGCAATGCCATCACGTTGTTCACGCATCACGGCGTAGAGTTCCGCTGCACCAATCTGGTCTTCATCCAGCTCTTCTTTGGCAGAGTTGACCAACAGACCAACAGATACCAGCACTTTGTAGACGATGGAAAGCAGCATACCCACCAGGCTGGTTATAAAGGCTGTTTTCATACCACCAAGAAGGCCTTGTATACTCTCGTCTATCCGTTCAATATCAAACAACAGAAGCCCGGCAACAATGCCAAAAAATGTGCCCAGAATACCTAACGTGGTGAGTAATGTAGGGGTGTACTGAGTAAAACCATGGAGTTTATTGGTGCGTTTCAGAACGCAGGCTAAAACGAAAACCAGCAATAAAATCCCGATAAAAAAATCAGTAACAGCACTCGCCTGCAAGGAAGCAATAGCTTTCTCAAGAGGACTCGAAAACATAAAAACTCCATCTATCCGCTGTAAAGCGAAACATACTTATTTCGAATCCTTCGGTGATGAGCGCAGCCATCCTGGCGGCGCGAGTTTGCTTTTTAAGCTACTGATTTTAACTTCTTTGACCAGTTAAAAAAAGCAGGAGACGGCACCGGAACGTGTCAACCTCTTTTGAACCAACTCCTTAGTAATTAAATTGCTTTCAGCATGGCTCTCTGCAGCGTTGGGAAGTTGACTCCTTGGTCGGCGATAGATGGTTCAGCATCTTCCGGTATTGGGTTAATAGTCACCTCTTGTGGTGGTAGTTTGACGAGTGGCCGTCCTCGGCTGAACCGCTCTGGATGCACGGCAAAGGCTTCATTCAGAGCCCCTTGACGCACTCGGGCAATGTCTACGTATTGGCCTGTAAACACCTGTGCGGGCGTAAATCCTTCAAGACTGCTGTGGTGGTGCATGTGGTTGTACCAGTCCACGTAATCGTTGCACCAGCGCATGGCGTGATCATAATGATTAAAGCGTCGTGGGTAATCAGGCTGATACTTGAGCGTTTTAAATTGTGCTTCACTCATCGGGTTATCATTACTCACGCGGAGCCGGCTATGACTGGCGGTTATGGCCAGTTCGGAGAGCAAGTCCAGGTAACAGTGAGCGGTCATGGGCGCACCACGATCTTGGTGCAGCGTAAGGTGGCCAGGCACGATGTCGTAGCGCTGAGCAGCTTCGTCAATCAGTTGCGATGACAGGGCGCTATTTTCCTTGCGGGACAGCGTCCAGGCGACAATGTAGCGACTGAACAAGTCCATAACCACGTACAGAGACAAATACTCACCGCGCTTGCGCGTCGGTAATTTAGCAATGTCCCACGTCCAGACCTGATTGGGCGCTGTTGCCAACAGACGCGGCATCAGATTCGATTGTGGTGCGCGCTGAGCGCGTCGCTCGCCCTGCAGGTTTTGTTTGCGTAGCAAGCGATGCAGGGTGCTCACCGAGCACAGATATCGACCTTGTTGAAGCAGGTTGTGATAGACCTGCATTGGTGGCTGATTACAGTAGCTCTCGTCGTTCAATACCTCCAGTACCTGCTGCTGTTCGTGTGCATCCAGGGCCTTGAGTTGTCTGGCGTCTTTTCTGCAGTGTGAAGGCAGCTCCCAAGGACCGATGAAGCTCAAACGCCGACGCGCTGACCGTACCGTATTACGACAAAGGTTCAGGATCTTGCAGGCCAGTCGCTCTGTAAGTCCGTTGGGCAATGATTCTGTCACCATCATGGCTACGAGTTTTCTTGATCGAAGGCTTCGATGAGTGCCAAGGCTTTTTTTTGGAGCGAGATGCAGCTGTCCTTAACGTCGAGCTGATGTCGCAAGCGTCCCAGTTCTTTTTCCAGCTGTTCAATGCGCTTTCGCTCAGCTGTTTTGGTAGCGGCAGGTCCTGGCTGAGACTTGTTCAAACCCGCAACGCCTTGTTCAGCGAACTCGCGGCGCCACTGGGCAAGCTGGTTTGAATAAAGCTTCTCACGCCTTAACAGAGGGCCTAACTCCCCATGCTGACAGGCATCGGCTTGCTGTAGGATGGATAACTTATACTCTACAGTGAATGAGCGACGCCCCCGCTTTTCGAGCTTGGGATTGGGCAGAATGTGTGTCATCGGCTTTGGCATAACGGTCTCCTAAAGCACCCTGATTTCTATGTTAACTCAAAATCAGTTGGTTCATGCTTAGGTTGGCACACAGGGGCTGCGCCTAGGCTTGATTGACCAGTGGCCTGACTGGTAATTGATCGATCGCTCGTTGAGCAGATTCCGATGCATCGGACCGCCCCAGATAAGAACATGAACTTTCACTGCACAATTGCATCATTTACGGTGGCCGTCAGATCACGCGGCTTCTCGGGAGGCCGCCCCGTCGGCTTGTGCCAACTCGCCTCCGGCCTACGCCTCATATGATGTTCTTGTTCATCAGCTCGCAGCTTTGCTAGCGGCTTACTTCCGACCGGCGTTCCGGAGACCGCGCCTCGCGGGTTGGCCCTTGCCATTCGCTAGTGGTTAGCGTTCAATCGGTAAAACCGGCTGAACGGTGATCTTCCCACAGGGAACTTTCACCCCATTAGTTCATGCCCATGATGGGCGTACACAAATCGTTGCAGGTAACATTTGAGGCTGTAGAAAAAGGTCGGAGACAATCCTCGATCTAAAAATGGCGCTTATTCTTAAAATCTGGAGGACTTATCATCGAAAGCACACCCGGATTTTACGTAGGAGCGTCATCAAAAAAGTATCGAGGGTTTTTCTACAGCCGTTATGTTTCTAGGAGAATTGATTGACGCATCAAATATTTAGATCGTTTTTAAATGACCTTGAGACTCATCGCAAGGACGCAGAAAAGACGGAAGTTGAGCAATATCAAGTAAACTGCTGGGCTACGTGCAAGGCTGTAAAAACCTCATTAAAGAAGCTAGAAATAGCAGAAGAATGTATAAAGCAATCTTATCGTTTTAGTCTAAACGAGCACGAAATAGCAGAGTATGTAGAGTTTCACATTGAGAACTACTTGATTCGAAGTCGTTCAGTTTATGATCGTGTATTGATCTTCACAAATTACTTATGTGATATTCAAATGGCCAAAGAGTCTGCCAATCATATATCGATCACTACCAATCAAAAAGTTGAGAAGCTCGGCCTGAAAAGCGCATTGAAGAAAATTAATAAAGCGTGCGAGGTCTATCGTATCGAAAGGAATAAAGTTGTCCATCATGATAAATATTCCAATCAGGAATTAGATTGGGTTGATGCAGCAAAGAAAGCTAAACTGATTTTGGATGGCGAAATTGGAAAAATCGGTATATCAGATGAAATAATTTTACAAAATACAGCCTTCGTAATTGCGGAGCACCTTGATGAGTTCTCTAAGAGCACGAAGACGATTACCGAATCGGTAGATAACTTTTTGGATCTGGCGCTTCCCTTATACGAGACGTATTCTAGGAAAGCATAACAAACGGCAGCACCGGACAAATTTTCGCTTTCACTTTTTGTGCAAAAATACGCACAAAAGCCGCCAACAAAAATTTGCTCCGTGAGCCGAGCGTTAGGCTAAAGTAGGATCGATAATTATGCATAAATTCAAACGCTGGATAGTAGAGCTTAAGCACTGGCTAAAAGAAGCCAAGCTGATTTTTATAGGCGTTTTTGTGATCCTATTGGCAGTGTTTTTTGGGTTCGTGGTGTGGCCAACTGAAACCTCAATCAGGGTAACAGGCTATGTACTCCAATTAATAGGTATGATCGTAGCCGTCAAGGGCTTATTTATGGTTCGCTCTCATTTTGGGCATCCCTCACTGGGGATTATGTGTCTAAGATGGTTGAAGCGATTTCCGAAATGGAAAGTCGAGACTCATATAAGCGTGCCTACTGCCTATTCAGTAATGACAGCACTAGATCCGCATGTGGAGACTTGGGCCCCTGACAATCCAGAAAGTACACTGGAGCATAGATTGAACGCAGTCATAAAAAATCTTGATCAACTTAGAGCTGATCAAGGAAGTCAGAAGAAATTGATTACTAGTCTTGCAACTGAGCACCAAGAACATGAGAAAAAAACTGCTAATGAAGGGGTTGAGATACAAGAGAAAATTCAGAAAAATCTTGAATCTCTGCACACAGGTTACTTAGTAACATCACTTTTGGGTCTTGTCTGGTTGTTAGTGGGGATCACAATGAGCACCCTGGCTCCCGAATTATCAATGTAGAGCCATAAAGCCTAATCGGGTAGCCGGGGGTATCTGACCCCAATGTCATCAACTTAAGAAATTCCCCTAAAAATATCATATAATTAGAGCCCAACCATCAACGAGGAAATGCCCTATGGAGCACAATAAAAAAACAACGTTTGACAACCCAACCGACATTTTTTCCGAAGATTGTACATAAAATAACCAGTTTACTGAGCTGCCCCGAGTTCATTGCCCAGCATCGCACTCATCCGAAGCACTTTACCCGCAAACGCCATCTGACCTTCCGAAATCTGATCCTGTTTCTGCTCAATCGACCCAAAAGTGCCCTGCAAACCGAACTGGATGCCTTCTTTCAGGCGCTCAATGGCTCGACCTTTGCAACCCAGGTAGTCACCGCCCAAGCCTTCAACAAAGCCCGCCAGAAGCTCAGTACGTCAGTTTTTGAGGCTCTCAACAGCGCCCTGCAGGCCCAGATGGATGAGCTGGGGCTGCACAAGACCTGGCAGGGCCTGCGCCTGCTGGCCGTGGACGGCTCCAGCAGGCACTTGCAGCTGAAAGACCCACTGGCCAGGCACTTTGGTACCCACAACGGGTTGCCGGTGGCTCGAGTGTCGGTCCTGCAAGACCTGCTGTCCAATCAGGCTCTGCACACCCTCCTGATCACGCCGGATGTGAATGAGCGGGGCTATGCCAGCATGCACCTGAAGCATGCTCCTGACCACAGTCTGATTCTGTTTGATCGGAACTATCCCGCCCACTGGCTCTTTTCCGAGCTACAGCGCTGTGAACAGCAATTCCTGATGCGCCTGACATTGACCCATTCCCGAGAAGTCCGCGCGTTTGTGGATTCTGGAAAAGACGACGACACCGTCTCGATGACGTGCCGACACGGGTTATCCCGACAGGTCTGTAGGCAGTCCGGTTTAGATCCGGACGCACCCCTGCGGATTCGGCTGATCCGGGTGACTCTGCCCACCGGGGAAACCGAGGTGCTGGCCACGTCGCTCCTGAACACCGAGACCTTCCCCGCCGAGCTCTTTGCCGACCTGTACCACCGGCGCTGGGGCATTGAGACCGACTACCGCCGGCTCGAGCAAACCCTGAGCCTGGAAAACGTCAGTGGCCGGACGGTCAGCGCCGTACAGCAGGATATCCACGACTGCCAACTGCTCAAGAACCTGGCCCTGCTGATGCAGGCCCTACAGCAGCCCGACATTGAGCGCAAAACCGCACACCGGAAACTGGCTTGGAAGGCTAACTTCACCCAGGGCGTATCCCGCCTGAAGCATACCCTCGTCGCCCTTCTGGTGAGGCCCAGCTGTGAGGCCCTGGATAACCTGTGGCGCCTGTTGGGTAACAGCTTGAGTGCAGTGCGTCCCGGGCGGAGCAGCCCACGACGCCGAAAACGACTGGCCACCAAAGGCTGTGAAGGGTACAAGCCGACTCGCTGGCCGACACCACCCCCGACGGCGTTTAACAAGATTTCCTGACAGACTGTGCTGGCCACCGGTCGGATGGCGCTCGCCCTGAATAGTGGTAAAACCGCTCTGACACACAGGCAAATACCGTGTTGACGGTCTTTGGCGCTGATCTCGGGTTAGGCTCTGATTTTAATAGCCTGTCGATTCAATAATAGGCTGTCTCACGATTGGTAATCTTGGTGACTCAGAGGATCATAATGGACTTCTGGGGCTTAAGTTGATGACATTGACCTTTAGGGTGGCTAACAGTCGGATAAATTTTGTCGCACTTGATCTCAAACCACGGCAGACCGTGATACCCATCGGGATGGCTTACTGTTGTTCTTATTTTACTCACTTTAACTTATTTTCTTGTAATGACGTACGTCAAGCCAACATTCAGCGGCGGGAACACAGTAAAATTAACTGTTATAAACAGTCGTCATGTAAGGCGTAAAAATTTTTTACCGGTCGTCGGATGGATCATGTTTCCATGTACGTGAATAGGCGGTGTATCAATGTAATAAAGAATCTTGATAGGAATCTTTCCTATTATGTAATACCAGGCAGCATAGATAACTTTAGGTGGAACACCAAGCTGAGCAACACGCATTTGGCTTGTTGCTGCATAATTTTCTTTCTTAGGTTCAATTCTTTTATCTATCGAAAAATATACGTTTGGGTGGGCTTTATCCGATTGAATACAATCAGAAAAACCTGACAAGTCAAAGGGCAACTTATCATCAATAATTTTACAGCCGAACACTTTCAGTAAATAAAGATGACAGTGAAGGAGCCCCCTTCTAAAGTCGCCTGAGAAGATTTTCCTTGCATTCAGAGTTTTACAACTTCTGATTATATTTTGGTTATTTAGCAGATAATTGGAAAACTCACTCCAGGCTTCATCGTACCTTTGGGTCTCAGTAGTATTACAGCGGTGACAGATCTTCGCTGAATACTTTGCAAAGTCGCTCCTCACACTCTGAAGCGTCCGCACTCGGCCATCCAGCTTAGTAAACAGTGGGGACTGCTGCGTAACAACGCCAAAGATTTTTCTTAGGTCTGACGCTTTTACACGATGCTCTTTAGTAGTTGCTTCTGCACCGCATATCCAACAGATATTCATATTTTCCTCAAATCACAACGCCCGCAGCAAACGCACCTGCGATTTTTAAATGCTCGCAAGCAACGATCACATATCTTGACACCTAACTTATTATTAAAAACCTTGATTAGGCGCAGGCTTATAAAGTTGACGAGTAAATAAGTCGTTTACAACTGGAACAGTACTAAACTCATGCTTTTTAAAGGCAATATCTAGATCACTTTCCAGTTTTCTCACCCGACTTTCTATATGAGGCCGGACCTCCGAAAAATTCGCCCGACACCCACCAACTGTTAAACAAATAAAGTCCGTTGGCCAGTCGATCTTAGTCTCTATTGTTGGCAATCGTAGCGCTGGAACGGTTTGCAAAGTCCCTGGGCGAATAGTGCAATACCAAAGCTCGGTAGGCGAGATTTGACACCCCGTTAGCCAGGTAAGAACTCCAATTCCTGATGTTTTTTTGGAAACACTAAGATCAGCTGACGCGTTGCAATGAGCGGCAATGTCCCTAATTTTCTTAAACGGTTGCGCAATATCTTTTAAGCTAGGCTCGCCATTTTCTTTATAAGTCATGTCAGGGAAGTTTTGATAGAGTAGTCGAAACTTTTCTACAGCATCCACGAAGGCCCATGCGTCAAGAAATGCATGCGGAGTAAGCAGTGGGAGTTCATTAGACGATGGGGGTTTGAGCGCCATTTCTGTTAGCGTAGTGCGAAGTCTATTGTACGCCAATTCGATTATTTCTGCAGAGTGACGAATGCCATCAATGAAAACCGCCTGTTTTCGGTTCAACGAAACAGGAACACGTCTTAGGCTTGAGTTTTCTGAAAGAATATGACTTGTACTCCAAAAGTTTAACGCAATGCTCTCTTTCCGCTATTTCCGCTGTTCCTCCTAAAACTAATGCCCGATTTCTCTGTAGTGCTGTGCTGGAAGGTCAGACTCAAGCCCATAAACCTCATCTTCAGGATACGAGCACGCCCGCGAAATATCATTGCGGACAAACACGTTGACTGATTCAAGCTCGCCCCAGTATGCGGCGAGAGGGGGCTCAACTTGGTCGGTCATAGTACAGCAGAAAATTTGCGCACCAAGAAAGTCCGGTTTTGCGTAAGCATCCTCGATACCAGTTTCGTACAAATTAGCAATGAACCCTTCATGCTGGAATTCAAGTACCTGGTATTTCCATTCCCTAGCAATCATGACTCAGTGCTCTCCCTTGCTTTTAAACCGTAACTAAGCATCTTCCCGCGACATTGCAGGAAAGAGTGTTCTATGGAGCTACGTGTTTTTTCTTGCTATAGCTACAGATATGAAGTTCTGTGCGATTTTAATGAGGCATACCTAGCTCTGTGCGATAGATAGAGCGGGTTTTCCTAACCAACGGCTCCACCAAACTGCCTATGCCACGGTGAGCATTACTTCTCCAGGAAATTGCCCATATTTGCACGGATTTACCGGTTTCATTAGGGCACCTATTAAAATGACTCTATTTAACGCCCTGAATTTGGATGTTTATGGTCTTTTCTGGCCATTCAGGTCCATGAAGCTACCTATCCGGCGGAAGCGCCATTTATTAGTCTTTCGCGCGTCCGATGTGCTTGCCAACGGCCATCATCAGCCGCCTCCACTGATCCGTTGCGCCAATTCCAGGATCTCGTCCCGGCGATTCAATCCGTTGATGAAACGTTCGGGAATTTTATCGATACCGACGCTTGCGCCGACAAGCGCTCCGGTGAGCATCGCCCGTGTCATGTTCTGACCACCGCCGTTAATTGCGTGCAATACCGCGCTCTCGAAATCCTGCTCGAAACGCGCAGCGAGGTAGTAAGCTGCCGGAAGCTGGTGATAGATCGCGCAAGGCATTCCGTAGACGATCGATACTTTTGAAGCGGGTTCGATCGTGACGCCTGGATCGTGTGCTGCGCATGCCATGTAACCCGGGCTCAGAAGCGCGTCGGGCGATGCAAATACACCGTCGAGTGACGCTTCAATATCGCCTGGCTGTGGAGGTTGCAGGTGGTCACGCACGATGGTGTGAAACGGCAGGTCGCCGGCTTTGACCTGCTGCATCAAAGTGCCGGAGATGTCGGCGTCGAGTCGGCGACCCTGCAGTAGCTGAGCAAGGACGGCACAGAACGCGACGGTCATTGATTGAACAATGTCGTCGGACTGCGTCAGTGCCGTGTTCGACACGACGGCTTTGGCCATGCGTCGAGGCTGGCGCGCGTAGCGAATAGCGAGCGGTAGCACGCGCTCGAGCGCTTCGGTGTTGTCGGCCCGCCCGGCGACATCGCCCCAGGATCGGCCATCGCGGACTCGGGCGTTCCAGACGTCACGAATCGACTGACTTGTGTAACCACCGGGGCCTGAGACGGGTGTGCCGTCGAGATTGGGGAACAGCTCCTCATCAAGTCGTCTGCAGAAATCTGCTTCGTCGTAGCCGTCGCAGTCGATGAGCGAGCGGGCCATCAGCAGCATCAGAATGCCTTGCTGTGACGAGTCGCCGGCTTTCGACCCTGCGTGATAACGTTCTGGCTGCGGATCGGTGTAATCGTCGATCCATTCGCCGTAGTCACGGACCTGTTCTTCGAGATTGTAATACCAGTGTGGGCCGAGACCAAGTGCATCGCCGACGAGTGCGCCAACGAAGGCGCCGGCTGCTCGCTGTTCGAACGAGAGGTCAGTGGGGGAGGTAGGGTGCATGAGGGTCTACTCTTTCTTCAGCTTGTTTCGGGATGTTACGCCTGGCGTAGGGTAGCCTGCAAGAAATGGACTTTATTGTGCGCAAGGCACAAAAGCCGGCATGGACCCTCAGTCATCCTGACTAAGAAACACATTTTTTATTATACAAATTGCGATCAAAATATCTATAAACGCCGCCCAACTTTCCGCACTAAAAAGGCGACCATCCAAATAACGGTCATTTTCTGGACGCTCCGACCAACGACTCAAAAGACCATTATCGGCTTGTTTAACCGTCCAACCGTTGCGCACAACAGACCTTATGGTAAACCCACCGTCGCATCCGGACGCTCACGCCCCGACAATCCCCCGGTTTTGCGCTACCCTTTACCGCTCAAATCCCAGATTTGCAGGAGCAAAACGCCACTGTGCGACTCAACCAGCTAAGCCTGTTGTTTGACGCCGGCAACCTGATGGCCGTGGACATCGTCACCGCGCCCCTGGAACCCGGCCCCGCGCCGGAGTTGCCAGTTCCGCCGGCGCAACGGGGCAAGGGTGACCCTGGATTTAAACCGCAAACGCCACGGCACGGACCAGGTGCGGATCTTCAACAGCCTTGATGCCGCCTTTGCGACGTGCCAGGCGGTGGGGTTTCGGGCGGTGACGGTGCACCGGCGTTGAGGCCTTCCTGGAACAGACTAGGCCTTTCTAAACCGGGTTAAGGCCGTGATTTGCTGACCCGCAATCACGTGCCCCAAAGCTGCGGCTTTCCCCAACCACATCAGTCCGAGGCTGTCGTTTTTTGGAGTCCCGCGGCCCCCGATGTAGAGCTTGGACAAATGGTGCATGGCGTCCGGGTGTCCCTGATCGGCGGCCAGAGCCAGCCAATGCAGGCCCATGTCCGGTTTATCCGCGTCGAGAAACAATAAAGCCAAGTCATTTTGAGCCTCAGCATCACCGGCGGCGGCTTCGATGATCAAGCCGTGATCCTGCGGGGCCACTGGTACACACAGCATTGGAACAAGATCCTCAAAAGTGAGCATGGCTCGGCCCTCGTCGTCATTGGCCTGACGGGTGATCTGGCCTTCGGACAATCGCCGCCAGAGCGTTCGCTTACTCAATTGCGTGATCCAGACCGCGGCTTCTAAGTTAATCGCTCTGCTCATCTCTTGCCCTTAGGTGTCAGTTGGCACAGTGAATGGTGTGCCATTGGCACAGTGAATGGTGTGCCAATGGCTGGTTTGGCACAGTTCAGGCAGGGCCATCTTGGCCTTCAATGTCCTACAAGCAGTCTAGCAAATAACCGTGCCTGGCCCCCAACCCCGCTCATCTCAGGGCGCGGAACGAATACCGAGCCCAGAAAATGACTTTGGCCCCAGTATTGCAGGTTAACTTATCGTCTAACACCCTACTCACCTATCCGTGGAGTTCAACATGAACGCAAATGTACAAAAAGGCTTTACCCTTATCGAACTGATGATCGTTGTTGCAATCATTGGTATTTTGGCGGCGATTGCTATTCCTGCATACTCTGACTACCAGGCAAAATCTAAAGTTACTGCTGGCCTGGCAGAAATTTCTGGCGGTAAAACTGCTTTCGAATTAGAAGTTAATGAAGGAACTGCCCCAACAACACAAGCGGCTATTGGTTTGCAGGCTGCAACCAACAATTGCACCATTACGGTTGACGTTACCGGAATTACCTGCGCTATCATAAACTCACCTAGCCAAGTATCCTCTGCTACAGTTGCACTATTGCGTGACTCAGCTACTGGTGTATGGAGTTGTAACTATACCAACACTTCTGATACCGACAATAAGTACAGACCTACTGGCTGTGCTAGTTAATTAAGTAATCATAGACAGGCACTGCTTAGCCTAACGTGATTCCCAAAGGCCCGGTGGTTTCGACCCCGGGCCTTTGCTGTTTCTGATGCGTGTATTCGCGGTTACAATGAACGAAAAGTGATGGCGATGCTTATGCGATGACGACGCGCCAGAGCTGAGCTATTCCTGAAACAAATCGGCGTGTGTGCCGGTTCAGACCAGCTGCAATTCCTCATCATCTACTCGGTACAACAGCAACCAGTCCGGCCCCCGTACCCCCTCCAGTTCCCCAGTAACGGGTGATCCTGATACGCCTCGGGTAACGACGCCTGATAAATCAGAAGACTGAGCAGCGCCTTCAGTTTGTCCAAATCTTTGCCTCATTTTCAGGCCTTTTTCACGCCCTTTCTGAACTACGTCGATTGCACCGGGGTCAGCATCACAGCCCCAGATCGTCAAAAAAATCCTGTTCGTTGTTAAACCGCTTACCCTGCCCGGCTTCCATGGCTTCCATGGCTTCACGGTTTTGGCGTTGGGCACCTGCATTAAAAACGGCAGTCGCTGTTCGTCAGCAATTCGAAACATCAATAGGCGGATGGCGTCGGATACGGAAAAGCCCATGGCGTCTAGGGAAGCGATGGCTCTTGCCTTGGTATTGCTGTCGATTCGGGCACGCACCACAGAGTCAGAACTCATAAACACCTCTTGTTATTTGTAGGATCAATGTAGCTAAAAATTACTCACATATTCTCAGTTCAACGCAGAAAGTGCCTGTAGAGCCTCCTTCACCATTCCAGTTAACCAAGTTGCATAACGTGGTATCAGTAAAAAACCGGTTTTCGCCGATCCCCTGAAAAACCAACCATCTGATCGAAAAATCACGGCGGACTGGTTTGCATCTCGCTCTCTCTCGATGGTTTGCAACTTTGGAAACCTCAGGCTGACTCACCCTTAATAGGCGGCAGCTTTTGTACAGCCCGATAAACCGTCATTCGTGATACACCCATGTCCCTGGCAATCTTGGCCTTCGTGCTCCCGTTTGCCATCCGTTTGCAGATTTCGGCTTCGTCGACCATTTTTGGGCGGCCCTTATAAATCCCTTTTCGCTTTGCAGCCTCAATGCCGGCAAGCTGCATTTCCTTTATAAACGTCAGTTCCATGTCCGCGACCATGCCCAGGGCCGTGATCATCATTCGGCCCATTGCACCTTTCGTCGTGATATCAGGCTCAAGGATTCTCAACGAGGCGCCCCGAGCATCCAGCTCATGGACTAAATTCAGTACGTCACGTGTAGAACGACCGAGACGGTCAAGGCGATGAACGACGAGCTCATCATCACGGCGCAAGAACTCAAGCACAGTCTCCAGCTCGGTGCGCCCATCGCGCGAAGCACCAGATACCGTTTCGGATCGGATCACTTCGCAACCCGCGTCGGTCAGTTTTCCGATTTGAATATCCAGATCCTGGCTGGCGCTGCTAACACGTGCATATCCGATACGGGGCATAGTGTTTTGTCACATTAGGGTGGTTTCGATAATGATACTGTAACAAAATACATTTTACACCCAATAGTGACGCTTTTAGGTGTCACACTGCACCGTCCCTTATGGGTGTACCTTATTGTTACTTCCGATATGTCCTTGCTCATTAAGCAGTAAAGAGACCGCACTAGGCCGCGTCGATAGAATATTACCGGAATGTATATTAGAACGATTATGTTTATTTTT
>Ga0307978_1001409_pt1 | contig 18022 bp, 9 predicted proteins | sample OrgLakmetage1056_FD_203151 | JGI IMG/M metagenome (GOLD analysis project Ga0307978, IMG submission 203151) | Saline water microbial communities from Organic Lake, Antarctica - #1056 | ecosystem: Environmental > Aquatic > Non-marine Saline and Alkaline > Saline | place: Antarctica: Organic Lake...
TGCTAATTGAAGGTTCTATTGAATTATGTAATTTTATCAATGCTATAGTAGCTCTAACTTTCAGGGTGGTCCAATTTATTCGCTTTAGGTGTGGCACAAAAGTGCAACACCTCTCAACACCCACTTGTTTGGAGTTGAGTCTGTCTTCAAATTAAAGAAGAAAAGGAAATATCGTTCGGTTCTGGAAGCATACTTGTACACAGGACATTCGTAAGGACCGATCTGACCGAACATCTCCTTCTTCGCCTTCTCTTCGTCCTTTCTTGTATTTCCGGTGACGAAGAGAACTGGGGCAGGCACGAAAAGGGTCTTCGGCTCACTTTCAACCAAGTGCCCTTCCTGACGATTCCATGCAGCGCCATCTAAAAATAATCCATGGATGTAAATCCCTTCAGCAGGAGACGATTTGATGTGTTCTGCCTTTTCGTAGGTTGTTACTTCGGTGTGATATACAATATCGTCCAGTGCCCACTTTTGAGACTTATGCTTCCTTGTGACTTCCTGTTTCATTGCAGTCAAGCAGCCATTAGGATTGAAGAATCCAGTCAACCAGAACGATTTTGGTCTACCATTCTCTAGCCAGGATCGATACTGCTCATCACGGTTGAGCAACGAAGAGAACCATAGTCCAAGTGTTGGTAATCTCCAACTAAATTCATCCCCGGTCAACGTGTTTTCCCATGTATGAGGAACTTTGGCGTCAAAGATACTATCTAATATATCCTGCAGTTCCGATGTCATTATTACTTCGCCATTGATTGCAAGCTGCAGCTGCTCAAGGGTGAATCGTGCCTTTTGAATGACATATTGAAGTCGCTGGATCTCTTGATACAAAAAGATATTCATTGGAACGGTCATTCCTCCTAGCTTTTTTATCTTTGCTATGTAATCATCTTCTAGGTAGCTTTGAGGTAGACGGCTGAGGAGATCCGTTGCTTTGTTGTATACTGTACTTTCCCGTGACACTCCTTCATCTCCTCCACTTCCTTTTGGTTGAGTTTCTCCTAATGTGTGGAAAAGCGCAGTGGCCTCTTTAACTCTAAAGGTAAGATCTGCGTTGGGGTGCAACCCAAACATTTCCGGGGAGTCAATTTCTGGAAACTCTTCAATATATTTTCGATATTCCGAATGTTCGGTGAATGATGGCACCTTATAACAAAAGTCATTCGGAATCTTGAATATAGGCTCATTCGGATTGTAGGTATAATCGTCTTCGCAAGTACTTTCAGTAAGCCATTCTTCTGTATAAATTCTGTAAAGTATGAATGATGGCAGCACAATGCTTATGAGTTCCTTCAATATATCCATTGTTTTGTTTTACAAGGAATCTACATAGAGCTTACCGAAATAGTCGAAAGTCGAGGCTATCTGTAATTTTTCCACCGTATTGAACAGCAGATACCATGTACTGAAATGTGGACCAGCTGATTGGTCCATTATAAAGATGCTTCTCGAGGAAAAGGACACAACTTTGAAGATCACCATTGTTGTACTCATAAGAAATACACCAACCAAGAGGGCCAAACTTTCTTCTCTCTTGAACAATACTGTGCAAAAAGCAAAGGGCAAATAAAAGCTGCCGCCATTGCGCAGTTTCAACACGTTCAATCTTGTCTTGGTCCACCATGACTCCTGGTGTATAACTTCTAAGTAACCCAGCTTTCAAGCCGGCTGGTGGTTCGTTCGTGACCTTGGTGCACATCTGTAGCAGTCCAAGAGGAAATTCTGGATGAGGCAACGCTGTCATGAAGAGACGAAAGTTTGGATCCATGTTAGGTTTTAATTTGTTGATGAGGGACTCCATATCATTCATCAAGCCCAAGCCTAACTCGCAATTTTGTAGTAATACCCACGATCCATTCACAACTCCAGCATTGATAGCTTTGAATGCGACTGGTTCTTGCCCTTCACCAAGAGAAATAACAGCAGGAGATGGCAGCTTCTTCTTGCGGCATAACATTTCGATGCTCTCGGTTGGGTCATCCCCTCTGCTTAAAAGGAATATGACAGGAACATCGCACACCATCTCATTATACACCATCTCTATTGTGTCTGTTACAGGTTCAACATACGTAGACCCCATCTCTTTTGTATTCCGAAGGAACTCTTTAGCCATCAAGATGCTGCGGTCAACACGCATGCTACGAACAAGCAAGAGTTTCATAAATGGACCTATGTCTGACTGTTCAGAGATCTTTTGTTGATAGTATGGAATCGGAATCTGTTCTGGTTCATTGTCCTCATACCAGCGTTTCCACATGTTTTCGTTTGCAATCATGTCACTAATAATGTTGGAGAAGAACTTATTACTTTGACTGATCTGAACAATATTGAGCCAAATATCGTTTGGCATCCATTGGAATGGCTTGCTCCTCACGCTGTTGATATCCAAAGCTGCACCTCCCCGCAAAAATAACGTGACATCACTTGGTTTCAGAGATTGAGCTGCCACCAAAATCTTGAGAGTGATCAAAAGCACAAACGTCAGCTTGTCGGATTCATAAAGACCACGGTTCACGTAACGATAAGTCATGTATGTCATTTTGTCAATAATGTTGGCAACTCGCTTACTTGCCAACGAAGCTTTCTCTGCCTTTTCCATTGATCCCATGAAAATTGCGAGGAATTGGACAAGACTTGTCTGGTACATTGTATTTACAAGGCTCATTTCAACAATGCTAAAATATAGAACTGATCCTCGTGTCGCTGCTGGGCGGAATTGCTCTCTCTTTTCTGCAATGTTTGAACGCGTTTCATCTGCTGCAATTAATTTGGCATTAACTTCCGCAGCCTTGGCTTTTGTATTTGCAAGTACTGCTATCAATTCCTCATCTTCAAGTAAATCTCCAGAATTGCTCGTCAAACGCTCTAAAAGACTTGTATCCAACTGCATGAGGCTTTTGGTATTAACGTTCACTTCCTCGAGTACTTGTGTGAGTTGTTCCTCTAAAGCTTTCTGCTCACAGCCGATCACTTTACCCAACAGCTGCTCCTCAAGACCTTTTAATGTTACAGTAAAATCAATCAAGGTTGTTTTTGCTTGAAGCTCAGGGCTGAATTTTGGATTTGGTAATCGCGAAATGAAATAGAGCTTGAAATTAGGATCGTAATCCATCATCTTATCGCTGACAGAAATAAAGCGCTTGGAGCCTTTACGAATAATTTGTTTTTCAAGTACTGGATCAAGCATAGGATCAATTTCGTCTTCCACGCCCACAATGATTAGGCTTCTTCCATTCCCCATGCAAAATTCCAGTTTTTCCTTGAGCTTCGGATCACTCAATTCTACTAGGCTCTGACCATTCCACAATGGTAGATCATCAGCTTCCCTATTTCGAATCCAACTCAAGGCCTGGCCTTGAGGATCGATCAAAAGAGGATATCGAGTACTCTTCGTCACTAGGATTCCATTTTGAGTAGACAGCGGATCAGTCGGAAGTCCTTGCATATTCCAATCGCCGATTGTTCCCACATCGACAAGGAAAGAGACGACATCTAGTTTCTGTGTGACGGGAACCCCACGTGTCTCGCAATCTGCTGTGAACTTGTTTTTGATAAGATAATCTCGATACTGTTGGTTAAACGGTCCACAATAGCTCACAAATGCACATCCGATTGCACAGTCTCCGACAAGTCTCATCTTTTGATCACTGAAAGTCGCTGCGTCCTCAGTCCACCTTGCCTTCTCACCAGCCAATCCATTAATGAGGGCCGATGCTTGATTCATTTTCTTTTGGAGAGCAATAGCGCCTTCTTCAATGGCTTTCTTCTTACTCATTTGAGCATCAAACATACTCTGTAATTCAGCGAGTTTCTCGTTACAAGCAGCAAGTCTTGTTTCGGCTGCAGCCAACGCATTATTTGCTGCCTCCATTTGCGTTTCAGCCATTGTCAATGCTTCCATTTTCGGTTTGACGACTTTGCTCGCTTCATGGTAATACTTCATAGCTCTAACATATGTACAGAGTCCTTCTGCGGCAATACTTGCATTCTTGGCAACGGCAGGGTTGAATTGATTAATTTCAATGTACACAGAAAGAAACTCCACCGTCTCATCATTCATAAGATCTTTCCCGATATTTCCAAACTCAACCAAATGATTCAAAAAGTTCGGATTGCTCATCATTTGTAATGCTTGTGGCTTAAAGCTCGGTTCGAACCATGGGATTTCGGTCTTTGCCATAGTGATTTTGCATGGTTTGATCTTAGCTAGTGGAGCATTGAACAAGATCAAGACACAATCAAAAACGAGCTTAATAATGTCACTCGGGTTTGCCAGCTTCTTAATTTCTCCGATATAGGCTGGCTTGATGCTATTAATGGCATCATTGGCTTGATCCACAAATGGCTGTGCCTTAGCAAGATCATTTGTACAGCTCGCCTTCTCTTTTCCGATTCTAACCGCATCTTCTTCACACTTGGTTTTGATTCCTGCTACTTGTTCTCCTTCCAGCTTTGCTTCATTGGAGCTAATTTCGAGGCCCTGAAGCATCTTGTTAGTACTGATAGTTGCTTCTTCAAGCTTCACTTGTTCCTTCGCCAATACAACTTTCATGGCCTCTACATCCTCAGCACCTTGCACCAGTTTCTCCAAACCCAGTTTCACCCTACCCTCTTTTTCCTTCAGTGCACCCAATTTATTTTTGTACATTGCCTTGTATGCAGCAATAAAGCTCAAATAACTCTTTGGAGTTTGGTAAACCTGCCTCCTCATCATACTGTGATATTCATCACAAACATGTACCACCATGTTGTGAGCCATACCCATGTGAGTAATGAGACTATCTTTCGTCTCAGGGGTACATTCGATTTCAAAATCTTTGATGAGACCTCTGCTGACACTCACAAGGGCTTCTTCAGGCCATCCTAAAAACCAATCGATCGTAGGACTGCTGACAAGGCCTGGAAATTTGCGGGCACGAAGGGGAAATTTGGGGTTAAGAGGTGACATGCATAGTATCACGTGAAGGTTATCTCGAACGCAGTCAGTAAAATATTGCTTCAGATTGTCAGGGGTCTCCTCACGACCGGGCCTATCTCTCAAAAAGTCCAACCTCAGGTCTGCCGTCATTGCAAGCATTTCATCCTTGGCAAAGAGACCTGGCACTTCACCAGTAGAAAGAATAGAATTAATAGTCTCCAAGAAAACTTCGTCCTTAATTTCGCTCTCAGTGAAAAGGAACGTTGTTGACTGCCTTTTATGTCCTGCACTCTTGTATAGCTCCCTGATGTCATCCATCAATGAATTTGTATTGTACTGTTTCGTAAGAGTAATCTGGAAACAAATTGACCTAGATATGAACGCGGCGAGACGAGTCAGACTCTGTTTACCACTCCCTCCCACGCCAACCAAGAGACCACTCCCTCTTGGGGTTTCGATCAATCTATTTATCCTCAACAGGTGCTTAAGAGCATCTTCGAACAAAACCAAGTCCATCGGTTTTGAGGGATTTTCTTCGTTATACTTTTGCAGAAACATATAAGATCGTTCTCTAATAGATTCAAGAGTCCCCCCATCTTCGTAAACTTTGGGCGCTTCTTCGATGAGGACATCATCTTCATCGTACACATCATTTCTCAAGAAATTCACCATGTGCTTAGGTTCCGAACATGCAGTTGAATATAAACTCCCCCCGAAAACGTCAGTTCCGATTGTTTTAACAAAGCCTTCGTAGCTTAACTTGTCTTTATCAGTGGTGAGTTTATCGCTAAACACACGGTCGCATTCGTGTTTCCAAAGCCCAATCAACATATTGACTGGTGAAAATTTCAGAAGCTTGCCCTCCTGTTGCTTGATCCCTCCCTCGGTGATGGATTCCTTGGGTGTTAAAAGGATACCTTGGAACACTCTGCTCAGGTCACGCATGTTGAAGACGTAGTGAAATTTTGCTGGCGTTGGTAACATTTTAGCCTTCATACTTCGCCACAGTTGAATGGTAGCAGTGGTCAATTTGTTGACATTCTCCACAGTTGGAATATCAAAATCTGCGGTAGTGAATCTTCCCCGAAGCATTTTGCCATAAATATCATTAATGCTTGTAATACTTGGGAGAACAAGGTTGAAGATGAAAAAGTTTCTCTTAAGCCTGTTGGGAATATCATTCTTTCCGCCACCTGGATGCTGCATTGCTGCCAAATACTGAAGATCTTCGCAAGTCTTGAAATCTCCTCTTTTGTCCTTGTCTAGAAAGCAGAACCCCCCATACTCAACTGCCAAGCGGACGAGCTCAAGTGTTGTTTGGTCGCCCCACTTATTCACTTCTGGCATTGAAATGTCGTCAAAAAATATTGTCATTTGTTTCCCATTAGGAGGCCCGTAATTTTTCCCACCTCGCTTGTCAAGCTCAGCTTCAATGGAGTATTGTGCCATACCAGGAGTAGTGGCACTAGAGAAGTTGATTCGTTTTGTCAGCATTTGTGTTGGATCTTGTGTTGCCAAAAACATGAGTTGGACGCTTGTTTTGGCGGTACCTTCGGCTCCAACAACCATGACTGGCGACTGCTGCTTATGGATCTGCCCAATAATATACAGAGCTCTTGTAGAATCCATAGTCGGCACTAAAAGATTGGGAAAATTCAGTTTGTCTCCCGTCGGATATTGCCAATGTGGTGGAGTCCATTTAATCCAGTCACACGTCTTCGGATCAACAAAATACTCATAAATAGTCTCTGATCCCTCTACTTTTGGCATTGTGTTATTTGTGTCTCTCTCACGTAGCCACTGGTCAAATTTCATTCTATCATCAGCCTCCAACAATGCTCCTACGCTCCAGCACAAACTGTAGAGAAAGAATTTCTCCATTTCATGAGCAAAATTATCTGACATAGCCAAAATTTTGGATCCAACTCCCTCTGTTAACCCCTGAAACAGCTGAGCAAAACTACTAATTTTGCCTACTCTCCCCTCTTCCATTATTTCTTTTGTCTGCCTCGAAAGAAAAGAGAAGCAGGGACCAGAATCGGAGGGAGTGCATTCACCGAGCCACTTCTTGATCATATCTCGCAACAAGTCTTGCCGAATTGAATCTCGCTTACGAACCCATGACTCTAATACTGGCGCCCAGTCTAGATCAGTATCGCTGACGTAAATGATTCCAGCTCGGGAAACAGTGGCTGGCGATGCATTGACCAAGGTTTCCACCTCAAACATCATCTTCACATTATCCGTCATGGGAATTCTATCTCCATTTGCCAGGGTTAAAATTTTGTTGTCATCCAAAACCGTATTCAAGTCCTCAATCCAAATTGCATCAACAGGTCCATCAGCAATGATCCAGGTATTGTAAGCATTATTTCTATTGTTGAATTTTGCCCACATTGCTGCGAATACACCAGTTGTCCATTCACCGCTCATGGGATCTGTTTCTCCGTACATCTCTTGAGCTCTGAATGCTTTTGGATTGAATCTTGCGTCTTTGTATTGAATTCCATCCTTTTCTTGCAACGTTTCTTTGAGGCATTTAAATATGCAAGATTTTCCTCCTCCTGACGGCCCTACAAGCATAATACCATGTCGAACCTTGGTGGTCTCATAGAGTTGTATCACTTTCAAAACCCAAGAATCGTGATAGATTAAACCCTGTTTGTCAATTACTTTTGCCAAGATTCTTTCTTCTTCTGGATATTCTCCTTTGGATGGCGGGCTCATCCCAGGGAACAGATCAGCCAGTAAGGATAGAAAGAGCGGCACATCCTGAGAAACAAGTTTTGACAAATTCATGTCTCTCACAGTTCTGTATACCAACTCAGCCTCAGGCAGATCAAGATTTTCTCTTTTTGTCGCTCCCATAGTGCGCAGAACAGACAAAATGTTTCGGAGACCCCAGTCATAATGCCTTTGATTGCTTAACTGCTCCTTACATGTTGAATACAACGAAAAGAATTTGGCGGACAGGATATCGAAATCAGAGTATCCTACAGAACACATCTTTACCTTCTTGATGATTTGAAAGTCAGGGGTCATCATGGCAACTCCCCTGAAAAGTGCTTTGAGGTTTTCGGGTAGTTCCTGACGACCTGCATAGCCAGGATTCATTGTAATGAAGAACGCACACACTGGTTGGAGAGTGATATTTTGAGGATCACCAGGAAACTGGAATAGTCTCAGTCCTTGTTTTTTCGCATTTTGAATAGCAAGAACTTGTTGAGCAACCACAGAAAGTACAGGGAGAGTGATCCGGTTGAACTCATCAAAACACCCCCATAAGCCTCCTTGGCACAATCCCTTAAATATTTTTGCGCAATCTGTGTATTTCATCTGATCTGTACAATTGGTTACAACAACAAAGATACCCAATGTATTGCCAAGGTCCTTCACCGTCTCCGTCTTAAACAACATGAAACGTAAGAAGTTGTTTTGATATCATGCATGATATATTAAACTCATTATAACATCATCATAAAACCTCACTTACCTTGCCAGTCCCTGCAGGCCCAGCTGGTGCACCTCCATAGAACATTCCAAGAGCTTGCGCAAGCGTAATATAACACTTGTCTGTGAGAGGCGTGATTACAAGCCTTTCTTTTGAACCGAGATATTCGTATTGGTAATTGAAGTCAACGTCTGTGATGGACACAACTGCGGCTCCCTTCTTATTTACATCATCGCTATTGTTTGGGCGCCAATAGAACCTCGCCTGTTTGAGCCAGTCGAAATCGTTGGCATCCTTCACCTTCTTTGCACGAACCAATTGCGCCAGTTCTTGAGCAATATCGCGTTGGTGGACATGAATAGTGACCAGCGTTTCTATCTTTTTGCGGTTGACTTTGGTTCCCAAATCTTGTAGGCACCAGCTAGACATTTCCGATAGAACTTGCAATTGCTTTTGACTGTTCTCCTTCATTACATTTTTTTGGAATTGGCAATGCTCGAGAGCAGTCTGTGTTTCGTAAGTCCACATCATTTGTACTCCAAGAAGGGCAAACTGGGCAATATTTCTATCAACCAATGGTCTCAGGCACGATAAATCGTTTTGAACATGAGCAATACCAGCAGCACATGCTCTTGCTAAGTCTTTCAAGGTCACTCTCATATTCTGAAAGAGTGTCATGAGCCAATCTTCAATGTTACCAACAGCCCTTACTGGCTTTGCAAACGGAATAATCTCGTGACCTTCCCCTCCGCTGCCATGAATCTTATAAATAATGGTCTTATCTTTCTTGTCGTGTTCGACGTATTGAATGGCGTCAAATACGTTTTCATAGTATTCATTCATTGCAAGAGGATCTGATCCCTGAGACAAGATAACGAGGAGTTTGGCATTGGATACAAAGTAGAAACGAGGAAACGCGTTCTGTTTCTGTTCTAGATATCCCTCTAAAGACTTTTGGCATTTTTCAAGCTCGCTATACATTGTCGGCAATGAGCTTCGCAACAGCTCATCAGCACAAGAATCCACAACAATGCGGCATTCACTAGCATTTATCATAATCTTGGCCCAGCTCTTATCTACCTTGACAAACTTCTTTGCCTCCTTTGGCATCTGTTTGGCAATATCACCTCCAGTGAAGACAGTCTCCAACGCACACCACATTAGTTGTACCTTGATCCAAAGTTCCAAGGTGTCTGAAGTCTCACACAGGGAACCAAGAATTTCTTGGGCCATTGCTCGAAAGGGTGCTACATGTCGCATCGTTAGCATGGTCTGCAAATTCATCTGGGCATCTTCCAATTCTTCCATAACTAGGGGAGTAGCTTTTAATACTCGGATGTCTCTATCCTTCCAATCCTGGAACGCAAACTCTTGTGTCTCCCACTGGGCCTTGAGTTCTCTGAGCTGCTCCTCAATTTTGAGTTGCTTATCGGCTCCATCGGTGATCTCTTCAATCTCCTCTCTAACCGGGACAAGATTTGCTGCAATAAGGGACTCTAACTTGAAGTCCAGATTACCAACAACATCAAACTCTTTGCCACAAATTTTCATAATCTCCTCCCAATGCCTCGCTTTAATAGAATCTTTGGATAATTCTTCTAGTAGCGGGAGGACCATCTGGAACTCTTCAATTTCCTTTTTCAACTGAGAATACGAGTCAAATTCCCGCAGACGACTAGGTAGCTTTTTGCACCGACCAGAATAGGAATCCATCAAATCACTCATTTCTTCAATGCTAGTTGCGACAGATACCCATGGCATTAATTTCCAATCATTTATTGTGCGAATAACATCAACGTATAGGTCAAATAGTTGCGATGCAATCTTAATATCCTTTTTCGTTCTCTCAAGCTCTGGATATCCCTTGTGTTCAAAGGCGAATATTTCTTCTCCGCCCCTATATAATTCAAACTTTCGCTCCCGGATCTTCAATTCTTCCTTGAAACGAGAAAGGCGATCGACAGCATCCATAGGGGGGATACCTTGAACTAACGGTCCATTCTTTTGAAAGTCAGTGCGAAACTACGACGGCAATATATTAGAGAGTGTGAGACGATTTCGAACTAGATCAATAATCAGAAAAGTAATAGTGGAGACTACTTACCTGTTGTATGTCCAAACTAAATACCGTAACGTCTTCAATCAAAGCACTTTTGAATCCGAGCTGGGTGCGAGATAACTCGTCATTGCGACTTTGTGAGAGCTTGACTAGCTTTTTCCAATTCGACGTTAGAACAGTCTTCTTGTCAATTTCCTCCTCGTCCATGAAATCCGATGGGAGGTTGTGCTCAAGCATCTCATACATTTCCATCACTGGTATAATTTCCATCTCAATAGATGTCTCCATTTCACGAATTTCCATCAATAAGTCCATCATGAAGCGAAGAGAGTCAAGATCTTCAACTTTTCTAGTCAGCCTACCCGCCTTCATTCTCGTGTACTCAGTAATACGCTCAAGTTCTTTCTTGGCTTGAAAATGAAGATTCTTGGAATACTGCGAGTGGACAGAAATATTGTGGGTTAACAGTTGTGGCACGGTCAATGCGTGCTGGGATGTAATCAGCGGCGCTTACTTACCGTAAACTTCCAGTCGTCACATTCTCTTCCCAGATGCAACTTCAGATGTTTCGTATTAAGTGACAATGCTCCAATTATGTGAATAGAACTGACACTATCAATCTCCTTTTGAATGGATCCAAACCGTTGAAGTTGGGCTTCATAATCATCCAGAGATGGGCTTCCTATAGCGAATTTCTTGTATTCGGCATCCTTGTCAGACTTCCATAACCAATTATACTGTGCATAACCAATCATTGTGAGACAGCTATCATTAAAATCACGGACATGCATTACATTGATACTTTTCTTACCTTGGTAAATGTTCCCAAATAGTCCGCAACAGTCTTCCGAATCCCCTGAACGCAGCCAGTAAGAAGTAATGCCACACGAACCAGTTCAATATCTTTGGTGATCCTTTCAAAGAATGACTGGTTACAATCTCCCCACTCAAGGACTGACCTATAACATGTGAGAACAGCCTTCGCAGTAGAGTTGATACAGGTCTGAATATCATCCAATGCTGGTGAAAGAGATACCTTTGGTGGCATCAACTGCACATCAACATTAAAGAAAGGCTTGGAACTGCTGAGAATATTCGTTCCACCGCGAGATCCGATGCGTTTCTTCAGAGCATTCATAGAACTCTTTGCCGAGTGCAAGAGAGCTTGATACATGTAATGATTGTAGTGATCACGTAGCTTGTCAGCATCGCTTTCTGAAACCTGTTCCTGAAGCATTTCAAAATCCTTTGCATGAATTTTTAAAATTAAGTCTTCAACAGCATTTTCAATCTCCTTGTTTTTACCCTGCAAAATAGATGCCTTGGAGGAAATAAAGTGTTGTTGCATTTGGACAAAATCAGATACTGTAAACGAGGAGTCGTCAGGAAGATCAACCAAAAGGATTCTGGACACTTTGCGCAGGTTCTTTTCAATCCGATTTTCAATAATGTCATTGATGCTAGAAACAAGTTCTCGAAGTTGCTCCATACCCCTACGAACTTGAGTGATATAACTGTCAATATTCATCGAAGTCCACGTCAAAGTTACCATTCCAGGCTGCATCATGTACTCAATATCATTACAATGTGGGCGCTATCAAGGATCGAAGTATTAGATACAAAGTGAGTGGGAAAGGACACTCATGAGGCAATACAGTCCAATATGAAAGTAAACTTACAAGGATCATGGCAGTCACTGGAATAATGTCAGCCACAATACTGTCGTATTCTGTTAGTATCCAGTGCAATTCTGCATAGCACCTTTTGAACTTGTCCTCTTGAAAGAGTGCAATCTTAGCTCCTTCAGGGATATCAATACCCATGCGATCTAAACATTTTGCTTCGCGAATCAGTTGCAAGATTTCCTGGTCAAAGTTTACATAAAGCTTCCCATCGTCAGGATGACGGATAATTAGAGTTGCTTGTAGTCCAACATTAGCTTGGTCGATGGACTGGATCCATGCTTTGTACCAAAGGAATTCAAATGCAATAAGGGTTCGTGCAACCTTATTGTACATTTTGATGATGCGCTTTGCATCCTTCGTCCCCATGACACCTTGGTGCGTCTCAAACTGTTTCATCGGCTCTTCAATTCTGTTCAAGAGATGACGGGACCAAGCAATATTCCCGGCAACAGGAGGTAGATTCCTTGAAATAGGAGGATCGTGCTTTTGCTTCTCGTAGAGCTGCTGAATCTGCTCAAGCTCGGTTCCATAGTTTTGAAAAATAATGCTCATTTTAGAATCAAGATCTGCTTTGAGTGTGTCTCGATGTAAAATGGCACGGAATCGTTTCAAAAGATTCAGTGAATGGCTAATGGATGCTGTGCTCTCAAATGAACTGTTCACAAAGTGCTGCAACCTGCCTTCAAGGTCGGTGATGTGAACATTGAACTCCACGTAGTCTCTATCAAACTTATTGTTATGGTAGTCAAGTAGATCATGATTTCTGGAGCGGAATTCAGACTGAATCTCGAAGAACCTGTCAATCAAAGGCTCCATACCTTCCAACATGTTTATCGAGAGTGTCTGGAATTGATTAATGGTCGTGAATAAATCAATGAGCTTCACTACCCGTCGACAAAAGAGATCAATCTTGCCAAATATTTGCATCTCGTTGCATTCAAACTGCTTTCCACCTTGAATCTGAACGAGCTTCTTTTTTGTGATGCGATGCTGCTCCTGATATACATTGTTAAGCTTCAAGCACTCTTCCAATTGACGAATTGTATCTTCCACATCCGTTTTCCACATTGTGCTCTTGTCATTCTCGCCGGTTGAGATATTGTAAATGCAGTTAGCAATCATTTGATCAGTAATTTTGGAGAATATTCTTGTCAATGTGCCTGTGGTGTTGTAGAAGCGTGCAATTGTATGAATCATCTAGTGCAGCGTAAGCAAAGAAACATTGTGAGAGATTGGTCAGTGTAGAGAGAGGATTCGCATTCATGCACTCACCTTCACAGAGTTTATCAAGGCAGGAATAGCATCAGTCATTCCTTGGACAGTTCCATTGTATAGAGGGCCCACAAAACGCTGCAAAGATGAAAGGTATTTAATGTTATCTTTCGACTCATTCGAAGCTTCAGTGACTGAAACATCAATTTGCTTCCACTTTCTCAAGAGATCAGGAATTTTTGTCCCATGTCGATCCCCCGACCTTTTCCACGCATTTGATAGAAATTGAACCAATTGCTGGCATTGTTCGCTCTGAAAGTGCTCAGTTATCGAATTTAATCGTTGCATCTTCGTCCTCCAGAAATCGAGCTCGCCCTTTGGACCTACATCTGCTGGTTCTTTGTCAAGCTTATCTTTTTGGGAAGAATTTTGAACATTATGAGATGGTGCTGATAAGTAGCTCTCGATGGTTTGACACCATTCTATAAGAAGTTTCTCCATATTTGGTACCAGTTTTGGATCCGTTTCCAGTTGTTGAACGTTTGTACAATCAAATAAAGGTTGATCGAATCCTTTGAGATCAAGTCCGCAAGAAAGGCTTTCCAGAGCAGCCCCAACATCCTTAGCAAATTGATTCATTTCAGAATTGAATTCAGTCTTTTGCTCCTTGTTTGTATGTCCCCACTCGTTCGACATTAAAAATAACGGAGCGTACTGTGAGGACAACATGGCCTCAATTGTCTTTAGAGGAGAAGCTGCAATTTCACCGTAAAGGAGAGACGTGTCATTGTCAGCGCTAGGATCCACAAAATCACCACTTCTTACAAAATAGCAACACTTTTAAAGAAAAAATGGTTAGAAATAACCATATATTAGCTGAGTCGCATTACTGCCATTCGTACACGTATTCTTACCTTGGCCGTGAAGGGCACAGAATCTCCGTAGCTCACAAGGAATTCTGGCTTTAGTCCCTTCTTGTACTTTCCCTATTTACGAATAAAGAGAAGGGAATAATGAGATGACAATTCAAAATATTAAAAGAGAGAATAATTTGTCAAAAGGTATTCATAACCAACCATTGCCTTACCTCTAATAGGTCATTCTGCTTCTGCGGTTGATAATGAACAAAGATGACGTTCTTGCCTTCACCAGCAAACAAAGCATTGAATTTATTGAAGACTTGAGGCTTTCGAATAAAGCCATGTATACTCGAATCATCAGCATCTTGATCTTGAAAACAATGCTTGACGCGTTCAATGCACCAACGATGTCGCGTCGTTAACACCATCGAGAAGTTCCACTTTTATCTTCAATCGCAATGTTTACAACGAAAAATAAAAAAAGCGCTCAGCGTTGTGACAGTGTGACGAGTTTCTTTGTTTTTTTCTTGCGATCACGACGGCGTGATTTAAATTTTATCATTTTTTTCTAAAAACCTCCAGATTTCAATTTCGAATTCTGGCTTTAGATGTTGCCACAACAGTATCTATTCCTTCCGTCTCTCACCTATGGAAATCAGGTTATACACACCAGAATAGTGCTTCGGTTGTTTGTTGATTGAAGTATGACAGATTTGAACCGGCCGATCTCGGAGTTTTCATCAACAAGTATTTTGTACTTGTTTGAAGAAGATTGAAGCTTTTAGACTACAACTGGTGTCATGTAGAGAAGGGAAACAACCAACAATTAATGCACTAGTTTCTTTGCTACGTTTAGTATACCAAGCTTGATGAATCGAATCAGCATCCAAGTATGCAGAACCATTTGTATTAAGCTTCCGATAGGGCTATTTCCTCTTTCTGTGTACCATCTTTGTCAACAGCCTGGCCGAAAAATGTCGTCTTGATGAAATTACTCTTTTTGCCTCCCTGGGAATGGATCCACGCCATTCTGGAATCTGCCTTATCGAAGCCACCAATATTTCTATCTCTGGCTTCCCTCTTTGTCACGATTGAGGCCTCAATCATTCGATCAGTTGCTGCATCCCACGTAAAAATGTGCGCTTCTTCTTCCATCAAGGGTGATGGCTCGTTGTCGAGGGCCCATTGGATCATCTCGACGCACTCCCTCAACGTCTCATACGCAAGACAATTTGGAAACTGAAAAAAGAATTCATTCGAGATATGCTTGGGAATAATAACAAACTTTCCCATTGCTAAAGCTTCAGCTGTTGTCGTACAAAGTACTTCTGTGATGGAAGGATTCATAAAAATCTTATACTTCATTTCACGAAGCATTGCATGATCTTTCACTCCAAGGAAACGAGCTGGCAATGGCGTTCTTCTCAATTCATAAATTGTTTTAGGGGGGTCAAATCGATAAGACGGTTGTGACTGAATGTCACCATGATTACTATCGCCCAGCTCATCTTGTGTGAAGGTCATTGCAAGACCAGCTTTAAGTGCCGAATCAGCTAAACTCTTGACTGCCTTGGTCGTTGCAATTCCAGTACTGATTGACTTCCCAGAAACATCACTGAGGATGGAGATCGGATTAATTTTCTTTGACGAGTTCTCATTGTCTGTCACTCCTGCCTCTGGATTGTCATCCACAAGTTCTCTTCGTTCTATGATAATGTCTTCAGAAGGTGATACAGATTCATCCTCAACAGCAACAACCACCTCAAAGCCAGCATTGATATAGTTCTTTGCGTTGCTATAATATTCAGACATTACTTCATCGCCGCTCTTTGTCAATCTGAGTAATTCACTACGTATTGATCGTGACGTCATGAGTATGTCTTGGCCAAGATCACTGGTTACAACTTCCAATTCTTCGCTTTCACCTCCAGCCACACTTGCATTTTCGCTATCTGACAGAATCTTCGGCGGCTGCAGTCTCCCATGGAAGGCCCTCCTTATTTCGATCTCGTCTGGTCCACCGCCATAAACATCAATTCGAAAATATTCTTTATTGGGATGAGCTTTCCTGAAGGTCTCTTGTACTTTTAACATTTTATCGAATCCTTTTGCCCACAATAGCTTGCCAATGAAGTAGATCGGGGCGCAGTCATCATCTCCACTTTCATCTCCATCGTCAGAATTATGGTTTTGCTCCTCATTTTTGTCTGACACGTCTGCATTCCTCGATCCATCAAGAAAATCACCTCTCACTCCGTGAACATTACATGTGACCTCTTTCCATTTTGCATAACTTGGAATAACACCACTCAATCTAATGACTTTATGACAATATGCCCTTACGACCATAGAGCTCAAAGCCTTAATTACAGGTGCGGCAACTATAGTGGTTCCGATGCCATATTGTTTCATGTAAGCGGTATAATTTGTATGAATGACTCCAACGACAAACTTAAACTTATGAGCCCATCCCAATTCATTCAACTTTTGCTCAGAGGCTTGTGAGGATTGGCTGATTTGATCATCTTCTTGATCTCCGTCCTTGACTTCAGACGAACCATCTTGATGGCTTTGGTCACCACTTTTGAGACTATTGCGTGCGCCATCCCCCGTTTCACTCGTGGTAGATGTTACCGAGTCAGAATTTGAAGTTTGCTGCACTTTGTCATCCTTCTTGGGAACCTTATTATCAGTATTATCATCAGTATTATCATCAGCATTGTCATCATCATCATTGTCAACAGCAATATCATCAGGGGCAGCGATAGCATCAGCATCATCATCATTATTATCTTTTTCATTGGCATCGTTGCCATTGTAATCAGAATCAGGAACTCTCATCCAATTCAAATGCTCAGGCTCTTCGAGAATTGCAACATCAGCTTCATCGCTAGGGATCAGAGAACAAATATCTACGGTTGGAAATATACTCCCAAATGCAGGCCAGTACGCAGCATTGTAGAATAAGATATTGAGATATTCCATTTCTTGTTTCATGTTGCACATTTCATCAGCATAATTTTTGATCCATTCCAGCTGCTGTTCTTTCCCTTCTTGTCCTGATCGTGTGATAATGTCTCCATATAATTTCTGGGCATCGTTCAGGTCTAGAAGCCAAGGTATGACCAATGTAACTTTTCCAGGTTTATCTTTCATTTCCTTCGATTGATACAAATGCAATCTTCTTTTGACAAAGTACAACGCCCTGAGGAAAGGATTAACGGCCGTACCTGTTCTCCAAGGAAGAGCGGCAGTGGTAACAATCCAAATGGATCTGGATGGATCAGAAAGATCAGAGAAAGTCATGGTCTCATCTAGACCATCTTCTTCTTCTTCACATTGATTTCCAAGAAGTTCGCTGATGGCATTTCTTGTGCCACAGTCGAAGTAGGATGATACTTGATTATTTGTAGTGGTGATACTAGGAGATGAAGCATCAGGAGGTGCATCACCAACAGCCACAACTGCCGTATCCTCATTGTTATCGCACATCATTTATTTTTGATAAAGAAAACTTGAACGGCCGTGGATAAATTAATCTTCGCAAGACAATTAATTCCAAAGCAGTATGCTGCTTAATCGAACGGAGGTATTGATATGGGGTGGTAATGTATGTAGGTGCGGTATGTATGTATGTTGGATGTTACTAGGGTACATACAGTACGATAGTATATAGTATCATACGAAGGCAATAGCGAGCGTCGGTATCACCAACACCAGAGTATCTACAGTTAAATCTAGTTAAATGTTAAATTATGCTTGTTTTATGTTTTACTGATTTTCCAAAAGACCGTTGGCTCAGATCTTGTTTGCGGGATTAGTGAATAATGACGT
>Ga0307978_1001410_pt1 | contig 18015 bp, 6 predicted proteins | sample OrgLakmetage1056_FD_203151 | JGI IMG/M metagenome (GOLD analysis project Ga0307978, IMG submission 203151) | Saline water microbial communities from Organic Lake, Antarctica - #1056 | ecosystem: Environmental > Aquatic > Non-marine Saline and Alkaline > Saline | place: Antarctica: Organic Lake...
GCTGAGCCGAGTATCCACAGGGCCTATACCAGCGTTCTGAGAAGTATCAGAGCTGAGCCAAGTATCCACAAAGCCTATACCAGCGGTCTGAGAAGTTTTGAAGCTGAGCCGAGTATCCCCAGGGCCTATACCAGCGTTCTGAGAGATGTCAGAGCTGAGCCGAGTGGCCACAGGGCCTATACCAGCGTTCTGAGAGATGTCACAGCTGAGCTGAGTATCCACAAGGCCTATACCAGCGTTCTGAGAGATGTCAGAGCTGAGCCGAGTATCCACAAAGCCTATACCAGCGGTCTCAGAAGTGTCAGAGCTGAGCCGAGTATCCACAAGGCCTATACCAGCGTTCTGAGTGGTGTCAGAGCTGAGCCGAGTGTCCCCAAGGCCTAAACCAGCGTTCTGAGAGGTGTCAGAGCTGAGCCGAATGTACCCAAGGCCTATACCAGCGTTCTGAGAGATGTCAGAGCTGAGCCGAGAGTCCATAAAGCTAATACCAGCGTTCTGAGAGGTGTCAGAGCTGAGCCGAGTATTCACAAGGCCTGTACCAGCGTTCTGAGTTGTTTGTGGTCGTAACCGTCTTCTTGGCGGAAGCGTGTTCGAGTTGTCCACCAACGTACTTCCATTAAGTTCGTGGACCGATGAAGATTGGGCTGTGATTGCGGCACCAGGAGAAGCCAGGCTCCTGGTGCCTACTGAAAATCCAGCGGCTGCGCAATCTTGAAGGCCTTTCCCCTTCCTGCGGTGTACCAAGCGCGCAGAGCTCGAATTGTCTCCTCCGAAGTGCCCAACGGGACGTAAGAGAGGAACCGAGAAGAAGTGTTGAGTTTTGCCAGCAAACATGGGAAGTAAGAGTCATTCCATGCGACTTCCGGGTATTTGCTGCAAAATGCTTGCTTTACGTTGGTGCCGTTGAAGTAATCACCCCAATGCACCACAAGTCCGACTGAGCAGGCACGTTGCGAGTAGCCAAGAGGTCGGACGTTGGAGCCTTGTATGGTGGAAGGGCTTGCTTTCGCTCGTTTGTTTGAAGAAGGAGCTTCGGCTGAAGAAGGGCGCGTGACTCGAGGAAGCGATGACGCTGCAGCTTGGGGGCTTGATGAGGCCGCGTTTGCAAGAGGCGGGGCTGTAAATTGTTGAATGCCTAACCGGAAGTAATTCATCTTGTTGTACGCTTTGACCCCCTCTGTAGCTTCTTGTACCAACCCATTTTTAATTTGAAGAGGTGGAGGAGGAGAGCTATCGAGAGAAAGCATCCACGCATGAATGGATACACTGAAGGCCTTGAGGGTCTGCTCTAAAGAAGGCACGAGCGTGCTTTCCAATACCTGCTCCACGCCCGCATTGGTGATACATTCCAAAGCCTTGGCTTTGGTAACCAAGGTGGGCAAGTCTTCTGCGTTGAAACCCAGTGCTGTAAGCGTGATGTGAATGAACTTGATAAATTTGTCGAATTCGTGCAAGTCCACGGAGACAGACCGAATTGTGAATACGAAGTGCTTGTTTTCACTGAGAATGGAACGAAAACGTCCGTACATTTCCAATAGTTTGTCCGGCTTTGGAAAGTCGCCTTTGAGCATTCCCAACAATGTGACAGAGTCCAACGCCGCCGTTAGCTGTAGATGCAGTCCAGGGCAATTTAACTGGTCGTAACCCACGAGAATCATTTTGGCAATGTACGAAGGAAAGTGAGTCTGAGTGACCGCGTGCAACTTGGCTACGGTTTTAAAGGCATTGACTTGCTGTTGCGTAGGCGCCTTAGTCATAGCCCCAACAAAGAAGGCCAACCTTGCTTGAATAGCCGTCGCCAATAGATCTTCCTGCCCTTCTTCATCATTGGGGAATGTTTCCATGTGCTTCATGACTGGGGAAGCTTGAACTCCAGCAGCAGCGTAGGCATTGGCGCAAGTGCCATCATGAGCACGCGATGATCCCGAGGCAAAAGTGTTTCCAGAAGAGAGCTGGCGCGCACTGTCACGCATATCCTGCACAGTCTGCACTCGACTCATGGCGTGAGCGCTTGATAGCCGTGGACCGGCACTCTGGGGAAGCGGAGGCAAGATAGGGTCGAATTCGAATAGTTTGGCATTGACAAGCTGCAAGGTGAGAATTGAGTTCGGTGATACACTGAGGGATGGATCAATCACTGCCTTCAAGGCATTGATCACTGGAACCATTTCAGTCAATGGCGTATCGCACAACATCCGTGCGAGGTTGTCTAAGCGGTTTGCCGGATTGCTAACTTGACTGGAGACAGCACTGTCGATAGACTCTGGACTTCCGTTGCGAATCCCGTCATCGGTAGACCGAAGAATAAAGTAAGCATTGAGGTCTAAAGGAGCCGAGTACTCGTCAGTGTGCTGGAACTCCAAGAAATTTTTGAAGATATGCGGCCGCTGAACCGAAGGGTCAAGGCGCGAAAGGACATCGCTGAAGAGACCTCCCTTTGATACTGGCCTCGAAAGGTCATCCAACACCATTCGCAAGTTGGGGTTGGTGGTGGGATCTCGCTGAGCAACGGAAGTAAAGCCACCGCATATCTTGGTAAGGGCAGCCACTTTGTAGAAGCAATTGAGGCCGCCAAATCCAATCAACGGAAAGTCCTTGAAGTAGTCGGTAGCAGCCCCAATAGATATCGACTCCTGTGGAAGGGCGAAGTCAGTCGCGGTCACCACCACTGAGCACCGCATGACCAAGTGCTGGCAGAGTTTGAAAAACTCCGACTGAGAGGATACCCGTGGGGATGCCAGTAGTTGCTCGGCAATTGCATTGTGAATTCTTGTGAAGGCTTGAGGTGACAAAATACTGCCAACTGGCAAACCACCAGCACTGGAATCCATTGTTACATGTCCGAAAAGCACAGACAAATCAGTGAGCTTGATCTTGCCTCCGCAAAAAACAGAGGATGAATCCTCACGCAGATTTTCTGCGGCAATGCGAAGGGCCGTGCCTGCTGCGACCTCGATCACTAGGTCTTCTCCCAATGTTGAGGCTGCTGATGACACGGAGAACACAGAATTTTGAGCCATGAGTCCACCACCAAATGGCACAGGAGAAGCCACTAAGCCCCGTAGTTGCCCTTGGGGATGCTGGACATGAGGACCAAATGGAGAAAACACCGACGGGCCAAGTTGCGTACCCAGAGGTTGGGCTAAGTTTGGAACTTGAGGAAATACTGAGGCGCCATAAACGCCAGGAGGACTGGGCAAAGGAGCAGGTGGAACAGCCAAATTCCCAAGTGTTGGTTGCGCGGGCCCAACCTGAGGAGAAAACACCGGTGCATCCAATTGGGCACCCAGCTGTGGAGACGCATTTGTACCCATGGGTGTTGGAGAAGTAGTACCACCAGCGCCAACAATCGTAGGAGGAACAGCGGGTGAACCAGCTTGAGCAGGAACAAATGCAGTTGCCTGCGGGGATAAAGGGGACCCGTTTGCAACCGGGGAGACCGGCCTAGGAGGAAGACCAAGCTCTGCCCGAACGAGTTGTTCGAGTTCGCGACGAAGTGTGAGCACATTTCCCCGCGATTGCCCACTTCGATTGCGAATCTCCATTCGCAGAACTGCTGCACTCAATTCATGAATTGGACGCCAATCCGGCAAACTTCCAAAAGTGCCACGCCCCATCAGTTCAATCTTGAGGAGGTGAGAAAGTAAGCGTTGGAGATCCGCCTTTCGTGTTGGCAATGTGGAGCCAACTGGTTGACGTTGCTGAGCCTCTGATTGAAGCTCAGTTTTGCTGAGAACGGAAATTTCACGACCATCTTCCAAAGTTATGGACGCTTGCATGGTGAAACAAAAAGAAAAGAGCGCGCAGGACGGAGCCACGAGCACCGGCGAATTCAATTTTCGACGGTGAGAAAGAGACCTTCGATCTTTGATGCAACAAAGCCCGAGCAGAACCAAATGGTTTTTGACCAATCACATATCAGGAATGTTCTAGAGATGTTCTACTCCGTTTGTTCTGCTCGATTCTCTTTCCCTGAAAGAATTCTCCTCATCCTGCTCGCCCGTAGAAGTGATTATATGTCTGTTCCAGCCGTAACTCCAATTCTACTTAACTTTCTAACTCGGTAGGGAGAGAATTAACGAATATTCGAGTAGCGCAGAAAGCCAGTGAGTACTGGTGCCTCCCAATTACGCGTAACGAATGATTCGATGAACTCAAGCCAGGCCGAGTCAACACTGAGGAGAATGATGTATGGTTCAAATGCCTCTCCATAGCTTCCTTAAGGGGAGGGGGCTACTTCGGAGTTCAACATTTCTGCCACGAAATTATCATCATCTGACTGGGGTAGCAACGCTTGTAACCCAGAAACATCCGAGGTTGAGAGAGGTTGAGTCCAAGCACGATCGAGATATGAATAGGCCTCCGAGCTCAACGCGTTTGGGAGGGTTGAGTGCTCCAACGTAGAAGTCATGGAAGGTAGATTAGTAGCTTGAGTGGATGAAGCTTCTTGAGCAGATGCTTGGTCTAACCAAGAAGCCGCCGACTCAAAACTTATTCGACCATATCCCGGGATAGAAGAAGGTGACCGCCATCTTAGAAGGGCCAACAACACCCAATCAGGTGCTTGTGCTGAACGTAGAGCACAGGCTAAGCCAATACGGAACGAATGCCAGGTGTAATTAGAAGTTGCATCCAACGGTACAATTGAGGGCAACAACGCTGACAAAGTTTGGGCGAGGAAATTGTATCCCAGCGGCTCAGCGTTAGCTGAATACGTGAACAAAGGCGTACGGCGCAAATTCTGAGTTACGACTGGGCAATATAATGCGAGATTACGAAGAGCCGCCCCGGGATCCTCAGGTCTGGAGGGGTGAAATGCAATGATAATAGGAAAAGGCATGAAGTGCACGCCCAAAGGATCATTCTTTGTCGGGCAGGCCAGAACTCCGATAAAATCACCTTCACCCATACTTTGAAGCTCAGCAGTGCTCGGGTTCCGAACGATCTTTTCACGGATCACGAAAAACATAGACGCACGTGACATGTCCATGGCAGTAAACTGAGCCCGTTCATCGACAGATACTTCAGATCGACGAAAACCAGCACTTGCACAAAGTGCTATAACCGCTTTGAGATTGTGGGAGAGCCAAGAGCCCCTTAAGACAGTAGGGTATTTCTGAGACGGCAACTTCAGACCGTCGATTGATTGAAGTAATCTTTTTACCATACCTGGAGTAAAGCCTTCTCTCTTGTGTGGAATAAGAGACTCAGCTCCATGAACCAATTCGTATTCACGCGCCAAAAATTTCACAACCCCTGCGGTCTGACCTTTCGTTAAAAAGTTGAGCCCGTTGGCTTCGTGAACTCTCCTTACAGCGTGAAGGTGACCTAGAGCAGTGCTTGGCTTGATTGTAGTTCGGCCTGAGATAGACGACACACATTTCTGGCGACACCAAATTAGGAATGCCGCTTTTATGTATTTTTCCCGAAGTTGTCCGTCCGAGCCAGGTCGTCGTAAAGCCGGAGTGGCTCCGCCAAATTCAGCTAGGAACTTCACCCAGAGGTTCCACCCCGTACGATTAGCTGATTGCGTATTCAGAGGGGCGGCATGTCCGAAAGCATGTTGAGCTGCATCCACGTACGTTTTTAGCATAGTTGGGTCACGTGGCCGGAGCGCGTGGTCTGATTCATCTGACGTTAAGATGCTATACACGTCTATCAAGGGCCGTGTGATAGGGGCCTGTCCCGTCAAGATAGCATTGATAGGGATGTGACATGAGGGCATTGGAGGCAAAGTTAAACCATCTAATCCCCGAAACGGACGTGTTTGAAATACTGGCACGTTCGGGGTTAGAGCTGGGGCTAAAACTCGAGGCGGCAACCCAGGGGAATCTGCTAGTGGGACAGTTAAGTCTCCCGATACAGATATGTCTCTTGTTGCGGTTGTAAACCTCCGTACATTTGTGTCCCTCGGTACAGTTTTGTTCGCCAGTACAGTTATGTCCCCAGGACCGCGTAGTAGGTGCGTATGATGCCTTTGAGAAGGCAAAAGTAGTTCAGCACCACGTTTGAGCCTATTTTGTGTGTAGCTGAACATTCTCTGAGAAGGGGTCTGGTCGCGTAGTAGGTGCGTATGCTGCCTTTGAGAAGGCGAAAGTAGTTCAGCACCACGTTTGAGCCTATTTTGTGTGTAGCTGAACATTCTCTGAGAAGGGGTCTGGTCGAGAGGAGATGGCGTAGAGATTGGAGCTTGCGACTTCCCAATTGCTCTAGCCATAGTTTCTTCCAATGATCTGTCTCCCCAGGGTGTGAACTTGAACATAAGAGGCTGGTCCTCATTGCCGATAAATTCTTGGCCAAGATGGTGCATGCGATCAAGCTCACGTTGCGATTGTGTTCGAGCTGTTGGGCTTATATGGGGTCCCGAAGTTAGCTGGTCCGTTGAATGCTGGAACCGCCGTACCGACGATTTTGCTTGAGCAAGAAACTCGAAAGCTCGAGCCGGCACATTGATGTGGCGAGACATAATGCCCATTTGAGAACAGATCGAAGTAACGACTTGGAACTGTGCACGACTTGCGGCATCGGCCAAGACATTGATGCGGCCGAAAACGTGATTACTGAGCACGTTTGGTTTCAAACGTGTAAATTCAGGTAAGCTTAAGAGAAGGTCATGCAAGATTTGAAGCGTGGGAGCATGTGCTGCGTTTGACGAAATGATTTGCACGGAGGCGAGTGCGTCAGCTAACAAGTAGACTTCGCAACCTTCAAAGAGGGGTCCAAAGATGATGACATTGATCCCAATGGCCACAAATTCCCAAGCCGTTATATGCATAAGCTCAACTTCCCCCGCAGGTAGTGGGATATGCCAGAAAGAACCATGAGCATAACCTCCTAGTCCACCCAATGTAGAGGTAGCGAATGCATCGCTAAAAAGGGAGATTTGCTGTTGAATGGGGATTGCTCCAAAGATAGAAGAAGAGCTAAAAGGATATTCTGGCAATTGTGGTATGGGGATAGAAGAGGACTTGAGAGCACTTGAGAAGAAACACCCACCACGCAGCATTAGCGTTTGGACCCAGCGCCGGAGTGCTTTGCGTTGGAAGTCATTGAAGTGCATTATAGTCGCTGGTCCATAGCGTAGTCCCCGCCGATAGTTGTCCCAATAGAGACCATACATGAAGGTGCGATCGCCTTCAACAAAGAGAAGCAAATGTTCTAAAAGGCCAATAAAACGCCGATATTGATCAAATGTGACCTTAGAGCCCTGTAAAATGCCTTCAGCGAATGCCAGTGCCCGATTGAGCTTGGATGGAGCCACAGTCACCACGCCGGCAGGTAGGTAGAAATTGAAGCCCAACCACGTGAGACATGGACCAACCTGGCGCTTTCGTGGAATGGCCATGCGTAAACCAAAGGATTCTGTGACTTCATGCCAAATGCGCATGGCTCGGAGCAAGGCATCTTGACCAATTACTGTAAAGATAGGATCATCGGTATACATGTGAACTGTGTACCGTCGTAGCTGGTTGTGACCTGTGATAGTTGTAAGTCGCCTTCGCTCTTTGATCCAACGGCAAACACTTGACATGCCGTTGCCGTCCATTGAAAGAATGTCGGGTGCATTGTAAGGCGTACATGTGCCGGACTGAGGATCAAGTATTTGCGCAAATAGAAGTTCTTCTTCGGCATCAAATTTCTTTTTAAATACTCCAATGATGGCATCTGAGAAGCGTTGGGCGACGTTTGGCGAAAGACTGAGCCCAAAGCCGAGCCGCAATTCCGAGACGAAGGACAGATGAATAGGGGGTGAAAACCCTATGAGTGCAGAGTTTGCAGGAAAGAGCCATGCAAAGCACGAAGTCCAGTATTCAGACGGGGCAAGAGGAAGATGATTGAAAAAGTCAGCGACATCATCTGTCCACCCATTGAGTGGTTCGTGGAACACTGTAAAAGCTGCGTATCGGAGAATGTGGTCATCCCAGACTTTGTCTTGAACTCTTGGTTTAACTTCGGGTGCTAACCATTTACGGCGCCGCACGTTTGGAGCAGTGGCGCTAGAGTGAGGGCCACTATCGCTCTCGCACTCATGTTCATCGAGAACCGTGCCGTCACCTTCTTCGTACGAATGGAGACCAATGGCAGTATTGAGAGAGACCGCTGCCACTCCTGCCTTGTCCTCAGCTGGGTTTCTTGGGCAACCACCATCTGAAGTGCGTCTATCACGGTCTTTTTCGAGTTTCCGCGGAGTAGACCCTTGTGGGACACTGCGAATTGGAAGAAAAGGCAACGCTGTAAATATGTCGTAGTACCCAAGTTTGTGCAGGCGTTGAATTTCCGAGTCGACATTGGCCCAGGCGTTCGATAAGGACGATAAATGTGGACCCAAGACTATCTGCAGTGGGAGTTTTGCACGAAATTGGACGCCGCCGTCAAGAAATCCCACGAGTTCCTGGTCTGGCCAAGACCCTAATGACTCTTGGATGAATTCATTGTTCAAGTCAGAGTTTGGTATCGCGTTGAAGTCCATTGGGACTGCGGGCTGGCCGTGTTCAAAGCCGCGACAATCCCAAATTATGTCTCTTGCTTCCTCTAAGAATTGATCCTGTCCAATGACGAGGGTATCGTGAGGCTGGACGGCTTGTCCGAAGCCTAATTTCGCCACTGCGTTACGCACTTTCTGTACTTTCTTGCCATACTTTGCAATAGCCGCCATATTGGATTGTTCAACCGTCAACCATGCGTGGATTGACTGGATGGCGTCAGAATCCAAGATTTCTTTATAGGACCGGGGTCGGTACGTAGTATACCGCAGTTGACGAGCCGCTTCCAAACGTGTAGTTGGGACCGGAGAAGACCGGTGTGTAAATGGCAAAGAACTTATATCTGAATGCATTTCGGGGTCTCCTTGGCGACGAAGATAAGCCGGTACTTCATGCAGCTGAGGTCGTGAGACGGCCAAAACTCGTGTGGCACACCCTGCGAGGTAATCGTAATGCGCATCAGAGAATGGAACTGCTGCAAACGCCGCCATAAGAGCGACCTCGGTTTGCCGAATAATCGCGGACATGCGTTCCCAACCAGTAGCGTCAGACATGTCCAATGGGTATGCACGATTGGAGCGTGTGACTTCCAAAGAGTTGGGGCGTATCGCATGGCGAGGGAGCTGTATGAGTTTGGCGGCAAAAGAGCCAACTAGATGCAGGGCAGCACCACAAGGAATTTCTATTTGGGAGCCGCGTATAGAATCCCACGTGACCAGTTGGAAGGAGGATGTAGCCAACCAAGTGTTCTTGATGGAGGTAAGGAAATCAGTTACTGTCATGTCGAACCGTGGCAAAGAAAGAACTTCTTGGCCAGGAAATGCAGCCACCGTAATCAAGTCGAAAGGGGGAGGAAGACCCCATGATTCTGCCTCAAGTTTTGATTTGGCGTAGAGGGCGTCATGCGAGAGGGTAGTCGAAGCCTGAAAACCAGGGAGAGCCCAATTACCTTCACCTTGCGTAGACGCAACCAGAAAGAAGGGTGCTTGAATAGAGCCCACCAGAATTACCAAGAGGCAGGTAATTGTGGAGAGGACTGACAAGTTCGTACGAGCGCGCATGACGTGATTGCCGGCTTGGGTCGACGCAGACGCAGTGGGAGATTGAAAAACCACAGGGCCGGCACACGTGTCCTCCAATTGAGGATGCAGATCTGTCGGAATAGGATGGTCAGATCTGAGCTGAGTGTCTCCAAGGCCTATACCAGCGTTCTCAGAGGTGCCACAACTGAGCCGAGTATCCATAGGGCCAATACCAGCGTTCTGAGAGGTATCAGAGCTGAGCCAAGTGTCTCCAAGGCCTATACCAGCGTTCTCAGAGGAGTCAGAGCTGAGCCGAGCATCCACCAGGCCTATACCAGCGTTCCGAGAAGTATCAGAGCTGAGCCGAGTGTCTCCAAGGCCTATACCAGCGTTCTCAGAAGTATCACAGCTGAGCCGAGTATCCACAGGGCCTATACCAGCGTTCTGAGAAGTATCAGAGCTGAGCCAAGTATCCACAAAGCCTATACCAGCGGTCTGAGAAGTTTTGAAGCTGAGCCGAGTATCCCCAGGGCCTATACCAGCGTTCTGAGAGATGTCAGAGCTGAGCCGAGTGGCCACAGGGCCTATACCAGCGTTCTGAGAGATGTCACAGCTGAGCTGAGTATCCACAAGGCCTATACCAGCGTTCTGAGAGATGTCAGAGCTGAGCCGAGTATCCACAAAGCCTATACCAGCGGTCTCAGAAGTGTCAGAGCTGAGCCGAGTATCCACAAGGCCTATACCAGCGTTCTGAGTGGTGTCAGAGCTGAGCCGAGTGTCCCCAAGGCCTAAACCAGCGTTCTGAGAGGTGTCAGAGCTGAGCCGAATGTACCCAAGGCCTATACCAGCGTTCTGAGAGATGTCAGAGCTGAGCCGAGAGTCCATAAAGCTAATACCAGCGTTCTGAGAGGTGTCAGAGCTGAGCCGAGTATTCACAAGGCCTGTACCAGCGTTCTGAGTTGTTTGTGGTCGTAACCGTCTTCTTGGCGGAAGCGTGTTCGAGTTGTCCACCAACGTACTTCCATTAAGTTCGTGGACCGATGAAGATTGGGCTGTGATTGCGGCACCAGGAGAAGCCAGGCTCCTGGTGCCTACTGAAAATCCAGCGGCTGCGCAATCTTGAAGGCCTTTCCCCTTCCTGCGGTGTACCAAGCGCGCAGAGCTCGAATTGTCTCCTCCGAAGTGCCCAACGGGACGTAAGAGAGGAACCGAGAAGAAGTGTTGAGTTTTGCCAGCAAACATGGGAAGTAAGAGTCATTCCATGCGACTTCCGGGTATTTGCTGCAAAATGCTTGCTTTACGTTGGTGCCGTTGAAGTAATCACCCCAATGCACCACAAGTCCGACTGAGCAGGCACGTTGCGAGTAGCCAAGAGGTCGGACGTTGGAGCCTTGTATGGTGGAAGGGCTTGCTTTCGCTCGTTTGTTTGAAGAAGGAGCTTCGGCTGAAGAAGGGCGCGTGACTCGAGGAAGCGATGACGCTGCAGCTTGGGGGCTTGATGAGGCCGCGTTTGCAAGAGGCGGGGCTGTAAATTGTTGAATGCCTAACCGGAAGTAATTCATCTTGTTGTACGCTTTGACCCCCTCTGTAGCTTCTTGTACCAACCCATTTTTAATTTGAAGAGGTGGAGGAGGAGAGCTATCGAGAGAAAGCATCCACGCATGAATGGATACACTGAAGGCCTTGAGGGTCTGCTCTAAAGAAGGCACGAGCGTGCTTTCCAATACCTGCTCCACGCCCGCATTGGTGATACATTCCAAAGCCTTGGCTTTGGTAACCAAGGTGGGCAAGTCTTCTGCGTTGAAACCCAGTGCTGTAAGCGTGATGTGAATGAACTTGATAAATTTGTCGAATTCGTGCAAGTCCACGGAGACAGACCGAATTGTGAATACGAAGTGCTTGTTTTCACTGAGAATGGAACGAAAACGTCCGTACATTTCCAATAGTTTGTCCGGCTTTGGAAAGTCGCCTTTGAGCATTCCCAACAATGTGACAGAGTCCAACGCCGCCGTTAGCTGTAGATGCAGTCCAGGGCAATTTAACTGGTCGTAACCCACGAGAATCATTTTGGCAATGTACGAAGGAAAGTGAGTCTGAGTGACCGCGTGCAACTTGGCTACGGTTTTAAAGGCATTGACTTGCTGTTGCGTAGGCGCCTTAGTCATAGCCCCAACAAAGAAGGCCAACCTTGCTTGAATAGCCGTCGCCAATAGATCTTCCTGCCCTTCTTCATCATTGGGGAATGTTTCCATGTGCTTCATGACTGGGGAAGCTTGAACTCCAGCAGCAGCGTAGGCATTGGCGCAAGTGCCATCATGAGCACGCGATGATCCCGAGGCAAAAGTGTTTCCAGAAGAGAGCTGGCGCGCACTGTCACGCATATCCTGCACAGTCTGCACTCGACTCATGGCGTGAGCGCTTGATAGCCGTGGACCGGCACTCTGGGGAAGCGGAGGCAAGATAGGGTCGAATTCGAATAGTTTGGCATTGACAAGCTGCAAGGTGAGAATTGAGTTCGGTGATACACTGAGGGATGGATCAATCACTGCCTTCAAGGCATTGATCACTGGAACCATTTCAGTCAATGGCGTATCGCACAACATCCGTGCGAGGTTGTCTAAGCGGTTTGCCGGATTGCTAACTTGACTGGAGACAGCACTGTCGATAGACTCTGGACTTCCGTTGCGAATCCCGTCATCGGTAGACCGAAGAATAAAGTAAGCATTGAGGTCTAAAGGAGCCGAGTACTCGTCAGTGTGCTGGAACTCCAAGAAATTTTTGAAGATATGCGGCCGCTGAACCGAAGGGTCAAGGCGCGAAAGGACATCGCTGAAGAGACCTCCCTTTGATACTGGCCTCGAAAGGTCATCCAACACCATTCGCAAGTTGGGGTTGGTGGTGGGATCTCGCTGAGCAACGGAAGTAAAGCCACCGCATATCTTGGTAAGGGCAGCCACTTTGTAGAAGCAATTGAGGCCGCCAAATCCAATCAACGGAAAGTCCTTGAAGTAGTCGGTAGCAGCCCCAATAGATATCGACTCCTGTGGAAGGGCGAAGTCAGTCGCGGTCACCACCACTGAGCACCGCATGACCAAGTGCTGGCAGAGTTTGAAAAACTCCGACTGAGAGGATACCCGTGGGGATGCCAGTAGTTGCTCGGCAATTGCATTGTGAATTCTTGTGAAGGCTTGAGGTGACAAAATACTGCCAACTGGCAAACCACCAGCACTGGAATCCATTGTTACATGTCCGAAAAGCACAGACAAATCAGTGAGCTTGATCTTGCCTCCGCAAAAAACAGAGGATGAATCCTCACGCAGATTTTCTGCGGCAATGCGAAGGGCCGTGCCTGCTGCGACCTCGATCACTAGGTCTTCTCCCAATGTTGAGGCTGCTGATGACACGGAGAACACAGAATTTTGAGCCATGAGTCCACCACCAAATGGCACAGGAGAAGCCACTAAGCCCCGTAGTTGCCCTTGGGGATGCTGGACATGAGGACCAAATGGAGAAAACACCGACGGGCCAAGTTGCGTACCCAGAGGTTGGGCTAAGTTTGGAACTTGAGGAAATACTGAGGCGCCATAAACGCCAGGAGGACTGGGCAAAGGAGCAGGTGGAACAGCCAAATTCCCAAGTGTTGGTTGCGCGGGCCCAACCTGAGGAGAAAACACCGGTGCATCCAATTGGGCACCCAGCTGTGGAGACGCATTTGTACCCATGGGTGTTGGAGAAGTAGTACCACCAGCGCCAACAATCGTAGGAGGAACAGCGGGTGAACCAGCTTGAGCAGGAACAAATGCAGTTGCCTGCGGGGATAAAGGGGACCCGTTTGCAACCGGGGAGACCGGCCTAGGAGGAAGACCAAGCTCTGCCCGAACGAGTTGTTCGAGTTCGCGACGAAGTGTGAGCACATTTCCCCGCGATTGCCCACTTCGATTGCGAATCTCCATTCGCAGAACTGCTGCACTCAATTCATGAATTGGACGCCAATCCGGCAAACTTCCAAAAGTGCCACGCCCCATCAGTTCAATCTTGAGGAGGTGAGAAAGTAAGCGTTGGAGATCCGCCTTTCGTGTTGGCAATGTGGAGCCAACTGGTTGACGTTGCTGAGCCTCTGATTGAAGCTCAGTTTTGCTGAGAACGGAAATTTCACGACCATCTTCCAAAGTTATGGACGCTTGCATGGTGAAACAAAAAGAAAAGAGCGCGCAGGACGGAGCCACGAGCACCGGCGAATTCAATTTTCGACGGTGAGAAAGAGACCTTCGATCTTTGATGCAACAAAGCCCGAGCAGAACCAAATGGTTTTTGACCAATCACATATCAGGAATGTTCTAGAGATGTTCTACTCCGTTTGTTCTGCTCGATTCTCTTTCCCTGAAAGAATTCTCCTCATCCTGCTCGCCCGTAGAAGTGATTATATGTCTGTTCCAGCCGTAACTCCAAATGTGACTATGATACTGTAGTGACTTTGTGACACCAGCGGGGACACCCCTCTGTATCGTTCAGGGTTCAGAATCAGAATTCAGAATCCGCTCCCTCTCTCGGATTCACCGCTACCGAAGTAGGTGTTGCCATCTATCTGTAGCTTCAGCTCTCACGCTGTGCGCCCAGTCATCGTACACGCTCATATAGTTGTTTCAGGACAACCCAAAGCTCTCTAAATTCGAAATGGCCGTAAGCACGTATCAGCTTTCTTAGCATTTAATGCGTTTTTGAGATGCTGTGTAATACGAGAACGCGTGAAGCGTTTATCTTTCTCTGAAATTCCCACGCGTGTTTGTATCCATAGGCACATGCAGCAGCCTCCGTTGGCTTGACGTTCTTGGCGGTAGGCGACTGGGGTGGTCAAACGAGCGCCCCTTACACGGAAATTGGCCAGGTGTCGACTGCAAAGGGAATGGGCATTGTCGGCGAGTCTATTGGTTCGAAGTTTGTCTTGGCTCTAGGGGACAACTTCTACAACGATGGCATCAGCACGGATTCCCAAGATCCACGCTTTCAGCAGACCTTCGAGGATGTATACACGGCGGACTCGCTGATGGATACTCCTTGGTGTAAGTTTGTAGCGTGCAGTGGTTGATGGTGTAGGTCGAATGCACATTCTTGAAAGTGGAGATGGGTCGGTCACTCTGCCACTTCCGCTAAGATATCTTAGAACTTAGGGGCCCACTGGCTCATCGCGACGACCATTTAGGTTCTTCATATTGTTGTCCTTTGTATTCTGCCTCGCAGACGTCCTCTCGGGTAACCACGATTGGAAGGGGAATGTCAGCGCTCAGATTGCTTACTCTGCGCAGTCCAAGCGTTGGACTTACCCGAATTACTGGTACAACATCAAGGAAACTTACCAAGGCAACGACGGCGAAGACTACACTTTCGAGCTCATCATGATCGATACGGTCATCGGCGTGGGGCAAGTGGACGACCACGACGACCCCAACGGTCAAATTTCAGGCAAGAACCAAGTGGTGCCGCAAGCCATGGTTAAGGAACAGACCGAATGGCTGTCGGCTACCCTCGCTGCCTCTACGGCGGATGTGCTGTGGGTAGCGGGGCATTACCCAGTGTGGTCTGCTTGCAGCCACGGCCCTACCTTCCTGCTGGTGGAAGATCTCATGCCTCGCCTGCAGCAGTATGGCGCGCACTACATGTCTGGCCACGACCACTGCGAAGAGTACATCAGCCACAACGGCATTGAATACATTCTGACGGGCAACGGAGACAACTGTTGCTACGACGCCACTAAAGTTGACGCCGTACCAAAAGGCTCCTTGAAGTACATCACTTCCAACAATTTCAACGCTACCGAAGGCATGACCGGCGGCTTCACCTCCTTCAAAGTCGACGAAACCGGCACTGTTGTCAACTTCCACGACCAAAACGGAACCGTGCTTTTTACGACCCCAACAATTCCGCCCCGCACTGCAGCAATGAAGGCCACAGCTCAGAAAACTTCGGCGTAGGCGTCTAAAAGAAAGAAAGCTGCTTCTCTCTCTCTTGTGATTTGATTTGTATTCTTTGTAGTTTTTTTAATGTCGCTGCGATGGCAATAGGAACCTGTAGTCCCTGATCCCCCGAGCGCTGCGTGTCGCATATGTGCGCGCCTCTAAGAGATAAGTAGTGTTAAAGCGACATATATTTACAGAGACTCGCTAGAACGGAATACGAAGAACCACTCTATAATCCATGACCCGGCGCCCTGGCAGCTGGCAGTTCGCGGTTTGCGGAATATGGAATTGCGTTTGGATTAGATGGAGAAAACACTGAGAATAAGTAGACGTAAACTAAATGGACGATAAATTACTAAACAAAGGGAGTTCACTTGTTCGCCAATTATGGGCTAGATAACAGTAACGGCGCAATTAACTCAAAGTTCCGATGAAGAAGGGCTTTTCTTGCCTCTCTTCTTCTTTGGGTTTCTTGCTGTTGCTAACCCACTGGTTGCTTCTTTGCCGATTCTTGCATCGTCAGAAGTTCGCGAGGTGCGTGCATAATTGAAGTCACGGCGCACTGCCTCTCGTTCTTCCTCTGTAAGCTCAGGATGCCACACATCGACCAAGAGCACGGAGCGCACGCGGTGACGGTGGTCATTCCATGCTTCGTGCTCAAAACTGTCGTCGAAAACGGCCACTTCGCCTTCGCGCCATTCGCGAGTAACATTGCCTACGCGCAGGCGTGTGCCTTTCTGCTCCAATAGACTTTGACGAGTCGGCCGGGGAACTTCAGGGTAACCATGACTGCCCAAGTGGTCGTGGTCAAAGTTGTCTTGGCTATTAGGCACCACGAGCGGCAAGTGCAGGCGCAAGCGGTGGTTAGTGGGTCCACAGTGGGGGCGCAAATGTGTCCCTGGAGCTAGGAACGACAAGAGCATGCTGGCTTTGGGCAGCGCCTCCGCAGCACCTCCCGGAGCCAAGAGGCTTTCAAGGAACGCCGTCGTGGCGGGGTAGCGACTTCGCGCGTTCGAAGGCAAAACCCAGTGGCCGTTCTGCACGAACTCCAGCTGAGTCCACTTGCCTTGGTCAGCCACGTGTTCCACATCACTGGTGAGCTCTGTTTGAAGCAATCCTTGGTTATCATCGATCGAGCCGGCGGTGAGGGGTGCAAAAGTCTCGTCTTCAGATGTCTCTGCCGAAGACGAGATTGCTGGTGAAGAAGACACTTCAGGCACTAATTCGTGGCGCAAAGTCGAGAAATTGGCAACCATGTCGCGGGCGGTGCGCCACAAGGCTTCGGTTGGGTCCAAGAGCTTGAGATTCTCAAAGCTAGCGGATTCGTCGGACCACCAGGGCCTCGCAGTGAGTGTTTTCTTGGGGTAAAGGTAGCCGGGGCGTTGGTCCGTTCGCTGCCAGATGCCTAAAGCCATTGCCTTTGCCACGAGCGCCTCGCTCTTTTCCCTATGTCCATTGGAAGCGTAGATGCGTATCAAACGATCGTACACCGCACGCAATACTACCGAGGATGCTGGACTCTTAGGTTCACCAGCAACAATCGCTAATTCTAGGTGGCGCGCGGCTAGCGCAGGCGCAAACTCCGAAAGACGGAGACCAACGAACGAGTGCACGCCCACGGAGCTACTGGTTTCAGGTAGCTTGCTTAAAACTTCAGAAGCTTCCTCGCGCCGGCCTAGAAGCGCCAACGCGACTCCCCATTCCGCATGCATTTGGCTCAAGCCCTGCTGTGATCCCGCTGTTGCCAGCGAAGAGTCAAGAGCCTCCGGGTGTCTCGTTTGAGCACCCTTCTTCGTCGCCTCTGCGTTTGCTGCTGCTTCTTCGTAGGCGCGCACCGCGAGCTCAGGGTCTCCTGCGTTGAGCCTGGCAGCACCGAGGCTCTGCAACAACAAAGTAGCATCAAGTGGGGGAAGCGCAAATGCCTTCAAAGCGGCTGCGAAGTGATCTGCAGCAACGCTCCAGTCTTGTAGAGCTACGCTAACCTCTGCTACTTGGCGATGGGCGTCGCTCATACGCTCGCCGTCAGCCACCGTCATGGGAACTAAAGCAGTGGTGAAGGCAAGCCTCGCTTGCTCCCACTGCGAAGAGGCTCTTAAACTGAGTCCTAGGTTGAACTGTACAGCACTCTTGAGCATTTGCGGAAGCCCACTGAGCGTGAGAACACTTCTGTACTGTTCGATAGCAGTGAGATGATCGCCAGCATCCGCAGCTGCGTCAGCTGCGCCTAGAATTTCCCTCGGATTTTTCACCGATTTTGGTTTTTGACTAGTGGACTGACCGCACGCTGATACTAACATAATCCATACGAGTATCAAATGTGTCATGCCCATTGGTCTACACGAATCTTTGATTCAGATGAAACTAAAGTTGTCTGTAAACAAGAGCAGGTAGAAACCTAAGGATGCTTCCTAGGATCTAGCTGTTATACTTTCTCCTTATTCTCAAATCTTATACTATCTAGATGAAGAGTTGTGAGTTGGCGTGCTAGGAAGATGTCAAGGATAGGTGCATTATCTACGAGGCTATGAGCCATGCCATGATGCCATGGTATATGGT
>Ga0307978_1001411_pt1 | contig 18013 bp, 13 predicted proteins | sample OrgLakmetage1056_FD_203151 | JGI IMG/M metagenome (GOLD analysis project Ga0307978, IMG submission 203151) | Saline water microbial communities from Organic Lake, Antarctica - #1056 | ecosystem: Environmental > Aquatic > Non-marine Saline and Alkaline > Saline | place: Antarctica: Organic Lake...
GGGCCCCCGCCCCTAACCCTAATAACTATCATTCAGAGTATCAGTTTAGCTATGATACCATTGAGGTGCAGACAGCTGGTGGGTGCATGCCCATCTAAGCAAGCCTCAGTGAAAGAAAACTAGCTGGTAGGTAGAGTTAACCAATGGTGCACTATATATTTTCACGTTGGCCGCCACCGGATCTCATACGACACCGACACCACCACGACCAACACGCACGTATCCCCTTCTTCTTACCCTGCCTCCGTCATTGACTGCGGCTTATTCATAAGATAGTCCTTCGACGTGATAGGTTCTTGACGTTTCACCTTTTCATCTGTAAGAAAGCAATTGTGGACATGGACCAATGTGCCTACGTCTGGGTTAACGAAAAAGACAATCTAGAATCGCTCACGGCTAGCCACTTCTTTCGAAGAGGCAGCCGCACGATGAGCCGTCGTCATCCATTCATCATTGGTCCATTGAGACAAGAGAGCCCCTGTATTAACAATAGTACCGCTTGCGGGCGTGACAACATCCAACCAAGCCTCTAGCTTGCCACCCGCGTCGCCTACAACTTCACTGCCTTTAATCGGTTTGATTTGCAAACAGTCCGCTCCGTGGTCTCCCAGCAACAGAAACGTAACTAATCCAAAGTCCGTGTGCTCCCCAATACGAATAGGCTTGTCTACGGATTCCAAAGTTGCTTCAAAATCGCATGTGGGGTAGTGAAGGAAGTGACTGGTGCACTGCTCGAGTAAAGAATTCCACCGGCAAGTCCAAGGCCAAGGCACAAGCCTTGAGATATGCATAAATGGCTTTTTAAAGGACCGACTGCAGAGTTTCAGCTGTCGACTGGTTGCTTTCTGGGCAGCCAGTAAAGTCGTTTACGTGGGACGGGGGAATGCGAGTATTGAAGGCTTCTTTGAGCCCGGGTGGTCTTGACGAATTTAGGCTCTCAGATTGAAGGGGAGAGTAGTCAATATTATCACCTGGATGGATGCGTTTTAGCTTGTTCATCTTGTGGGATCATCTATATGAAAGAGGTCGGAAGACCCAGCAAAGGCCGTTTTGCGGACAACCTCCGTGAGACCAAAGTTTGTTAAAATTACAAAGCCAAGTTCCCGGCAAGCTTTGTCAATAGTGCGTCAGACCACCAGTTGGGTAGCAGTCGGTGGATCGGTAGTGATCACTCCTTCCTCCCGTAGGAAGATACAAATAAAAAGATACGCTGCCAAGCAGTCCATCATCTGCCAGAACTAGGCAAGAAACTCGATAGATAGTACCTGTGCTGTAAGAATGGTAAAGACCGAATGATGTACGACCATATGATATTAGCTACCGGTGTACCATTCTCTCTAGAAGAATGTAGTTAAAACAGTGAACAACAATCGCGCTAAACTGATTATTCTATTCTCTCCATTTCACCGCGTCGTCCCAAGGAATCAATCTCCCCTTCACGATGCTCTGTCTGTCTACTTGCTCGCAGTCTTTGCCTCGTCTGATTTTGCTGTTCAAGCAATCGTCGCTTTCGCTCAGCTACCCACTCATCGGCATCTCGACTCATTAAAGCGATTCGATCAGGAGGAAGTAATTCCCTTACATCTCGGTGCAGCTGCAAAATCTTGTTTGTCATTTCGCCCAGCGTCGCAAAGTCACTGAACTCGCCCGCTGCACTGTCTCCAAGGGAGCCTGCGATGTTCTCGACTACCTGGACGAACGGCCGCACGTCCAGAGTCGGCATTACGTCAATCAGCTTTGTTAAAAGCATACGCCTCTCACTTGGTGTCTCCATTCGCAAAATGTACCCGATATGATCGATGTAGCGATTGATACCTTGCGCGATCTCCGAGTAAACTCCTTGCTGCACAATTTTCAATACGAATAGCCACTGGTTGTGCTCCGGATCATCCAAAAGCCCAGCACGCGCTAGTCGACCTTCTTCTTCGGCGACCGCGTACTTCAAATATGCGATAAATCCTTCGTCGAACAGGGGTCGCATGTCTCTGACGACGGCCGACAAGGCTTCAGCTGTTTCCTCTTCCGTTTTATGAGCTGGATTCATTGCAACTTTACAAATAGAGCGAATAACTTCGAGCTGTTGAGCTTCAAGCTCGGCCCCTAGAGCCCTTGTTTCCTTGAGAAGTAGCTGGGCATATACCACCAGCTGTCCGAGTAGCTCTCGTTCTCTACTGTTGACACTGTCGAGTGAATCGTCGTCTTGGCGCAAGGCCTCCAGATCGCGATCCGCCATGCTTGTGAGTCTCTCCTTGACCAAAGCAACAAAGTTGTTCGAAAGGAGCAGGTCCTTGTAGTTAGAGGCAACCTCCCGGAGTCTTTCTTCCGGCTGGTCTCTCAGCTCGTCCAGTAGCATCTGTATACGGGATCGTTCCGACATTAAAGCTAGCGGATCTGCGAGGATACCAATCTCAACTGCCTCCATAACGGCAGTGCGAAGATTATCGACTTGCTGCTGTGTCAGCTCTCGTTCACTAACCCAATACTTCTTTTGGCCATTATCGTCCTCACTCTCTTTCAGACTGGTCAGTACCTCGAAAGCAAACTCAGCTTGTCTTACAGCCTCGCCAAGCTCCTTTGGCAAACGAATATTTTTAGTTCCTGGTAGAGCCCCCGGCCAATTCACGGAAGTCTCGGGATCCACGTTCGGATTGTACAATTCAGGTCCAGAAAATATGTCAAACATTGGATTTTTGAACGGGCTGTCAAATTCTTCTCCGGGCGACTTGTTGATGCGGACTTCCAGTTCAGCTAGCTCGTCATCGAGTACTCTAGCGTGACCCGAAATCGTCCTGTCGGTTGCGATAACAGAATCGATAACTTCGTTATCGGCAGTGCTGATTTCGGCGGCTCGAGTAGCAATGTCTTTATCTGTCTTCAGAGTGATGCGTCCATCAGCGATGCGCTCGCCAGCCTCGAACATTCGTCGTAGCTCCTCCTCCGGACTTAGGTCCATGACACGCGTTTCTGGAATATCCCTCACGTCCGGTGCCACTCCTTTCATGTCGGCAGTAACCCTACTTACCACCTCTTTCCGTAGACGCTCATCCCGCGTTTGCTGTTGCTCACGAAGTATCTCCTTGGCCATTTCAAAGGCCCCGCTCACGAAACCACTTCCTTCAGTATTGTCCTTTTCTTGCTGGTCGCCGTATTTCAAAACGTCGTCGAGGAGCTCTTCTGGCGTCATGTCTCTCCCTCCCTGAGCCATCTCCTCAAGGACCTCTTGTGTAACCTTTTGAATCTCCTCATCGGTTGGAAAGACTTTCGCCGACTCTGGGTCGCCGTCGTTAGACATTACCGTATTATCGACATTTTTGTCACTCGATTCTTCACGCTTTGCGGTTCCGTTTAGGGAATCGTCACCCACAGTCGGGTTACTGCTATCAGACATATCGACAGGAGCACCCGCTTTATCACTGACTGGTTCTTGCTTAAAAGCGTTTGACTCTTTCTTGGAGCGATCAGTTGGTCTAGAGATTGTCTGCATAAAGGCTCGGGAACCGGTCGCGTCCTGATCGATAATTGGAGGTCGGATGCTCGTCAAGTCAATACTTGCAGGGTCGATCATCTCGCCCGCATCCGTATCTTCTGTTTGTGGTGGTTCTGTGGTCTTGTTAAGAGAGGGTGGACGCTTGGCGGCTGACTTTCGGGCCGCAGCGACTGCGAAATCCTCCTTGGACTGTTCACGCTTGGCGGCCGCTTGCTTGGCTGCTTGCACGGCAAAGTCCAAACCAGGAGCGCTAATGTTTTCCTCTTTTTTCGCTTTGACGACTCCACTGTTCATGGTTTGCGAAACAGCTTCTCTCTTGGACGACATACTTGCTTCGTTCTTCTCTTTCGGTCGCGCTTGCTCTTTTGTTGCTGTCAATGGTGGTGGCTTGTCTGCAACTATATCCGCGTCCAGAACATTCGCAGGTGGATTTCTGGTTGCCTTTGCCTCTGAGAGATCATCATCGTCATCCATTAGATCGGCCAACATGGCCTGTTCGGCCGACTGTCGTTTCGAGGAGACTTGTTGCCGTCTCGGTTCGGCCTTGAACTCAATTTTGCCAGCGACAAAATCGTCCAGACCGCGGTCCAAAGCCTTTAGGATGCGCTTCTCCGAGTCTTGAAACAAATTTTGAAGCATGGGTGGGAGGTTTTGAAAGGCCTTGACAGAGGTCGATTCTTTGTGAACCACCACCATGGCCATGTTGGGAGCGGTCGACGACGGCTGCTTTTGCGTGTTGTTGTCGTCGTCGTCGTCAATATCAGTATAAATCCCCACCACTTCCACACGCATGCGCGTCGCTTCGGGTGAAGGCGACAAGGAGGAGTCCCAGCTTATTAGATGTCTGTTGGTGGTTGTTTCGGTACTACTGTCGCCTTCTTGGTGGTCGTCGGATGCCACCGTCGTTTCGTACACCATGGGCATTCGCGGTGGCAGGTTAAAGTGCTCTTGCAGGTATTCTACCAGATATCCGAGAAAGAGAACTTCGGGTAGATCGGGTGCTGGCCGAACTACCTTTTGGTAAACAACGCGAGAACGGGGAGCTGTTGACTTGGTAGTAGGCGTCGACGATAGATACAGACGCGATGATGCTGGCTGGTCGTGACGGTGATGTCTGGCGTAAGGCGTCGATCGGAACGCAAAGGAACGAAGAGTGTTATCTAGAGACCGTATCCACTTTTCCACTGGATTTTTCGTTATTCTTCCAGCATTTCTAGGTACAAATGCATTAAGAGTCTCAAGGAGGATCAATAGTAAAGCAATTCCCAGGAAGGATCGCGTTCTGCTCGCCATGGTGCTGTCGGCATCAAGTTTCTGCTCTTATCTACAGAAAACGGAGAATTCGTTGGCTTGGACGGAGTCTTGGATGACGTATTACTCGGGTCACAGAATTCTTTTCGAATTATTTCACCCTCACAACTCAAATGTCGTACCGGTAAGAAGAGTAGTCTAGTATTTAGGCGACCCGGTAAAAAGACACACTTCAGAATTGACAATGGTGATCGCCCTTGGTACCCAAACAAAGGCACTTCTCCTTTCCTATCATAGCATAAGGACCGTAGACTATCTCATTGCTACTTTATTGCGCCCCAGGTCGAGCCAGTAGTCTCCAGGTGAGGAAGTAGAGACGATCCTTTCCAGTCTCGCCGTTGCGACTGGATTTTGTGCCCGCTTCTCGGGCCACCAACACGTGGAGACGATACAAGAGGAGGAATCGAGAGAGAAAAGCAAACAAGACGCAACCTCGGCCTCGCATCGCTCATCATTGCCATTACGCTCAATCAGATGAACGGTGCAGGCGAAGAAACACCGCTGCTGCTACGAGAGTCCAACTCCACGGGCAACCTCCAGCGAAGCAACTCAACGTCACCGGTGCCTTCTCTGTTTTGGAATAATCAGACCGACTGTCCCATGACGACGCATCCTCACTTTGGACTCAGTCAACGACAGAGTCCGCATAGTCACACGACCGGTACAGGCCTCGACCGAGTCCGGTCGTGCTCTCTGGGGGCCGAAGTGGAAGCAGCGCGCTTCGACAACGGATCATTCGTGGTATTGCCGTCGCTCGAGATTCCAAAGGCCAATAAGGATGGAGTCGTAACTGCCGCCAATGTCGATACGCGACAGTCGCCTGCTTCTGCTGCTACTGACTCGCTAGACTCTGGCAACCCGGTTTGGATCTCCATCATGTACGGCATTATCAACGCAACCATTGTGTTGCCTGTCCTCATGTCGTTTGGATCCATTATTTATCGCGATCAAGCCTTTGAGGCGTACATGCCCATGCTGGTCAAACTAACAGTCGTGTCGGGTGTTGTGCACCAGGTGTGCTTTTCCACCTTTTCGACCCTGCCCTTTGCCGTGGGTCAGGTGCAAGACGCGGGCTTGATTTTTCTCTCGCAAATGGCGTCTCGCATGGTACAGCACTGCCAGAGTCGAGAGTACGACGATGATACGTTGTTGGCAACTGTTACGGTTGGTTTATCATTGTGTACAGCGATTCTAGGGTGTGGACTAGTGCTAATGGGGCACTTTCGATTGGCGCAATATGTGCAAATGCTGCCAACAAGGTACGTCGTCCGTAGTGATGGGTCCAAAAGTTGCGATGGAGTGTCTGTGAATCGCATCGCATCGAATGGCCTCGTCATTAATGACATTGACACGCATACCACACACACACACAAAAAAAGTCTTACCATTGCTATTTTCTCACTGTTGTCTACTTTTTTTCAATAGTGTGGTAGGCGGCTACTTGGCCTACATTGGCTGGTTCTGTGGGGAAGCAGGTGTGGCGCTGATGGCAGGTTCATCAGGTGTAACACTCAAATTATTTGCAAGCAGATGGGTGTTTATACTTCCAGGCCTCGTTGGGGGATTGTTCATTTACACTAGCGTCCGAAAATTTCGCCATATGGCCGTGTTACCAAGTTGTATCCTGGTGTTGATACTTTTGTTTTACGGGCTTCTTTGGGTGACTGGAACGACACTGGAAGAGGCAAGGAGCGACGGTTGGATGCGACAGATGGAAGCAGCGCCAATCTGGTATCGCACTTGGGACTGTCTCCGGTTGAACAAGGTCGCTTGGATGGCGCTACCCGAGCTTGTCTTGACTGAATTCGGAATGCTCTTTGTCGTGGCACTTTCCAGCTCATTGGACGTTGCTGCCATTCAGCTTGAACTCCAGCGTCCGCTGGACTACAATCATGAATTGAAGACGGTAGGAATTAGCAACATCATCTCAGGCTTTACAGGAGGCTACACGGGGAGCTACATCTTTAGTCAGAGCATCTTCTCTTTGCGTGCTGGCATTCGGTCTCGGCTTGCTGGATACGTGCTGGCTCTATGCCAGGTAGTCTTTCTAGTGCTTCCCTTTCCGGTGCTTTCGTTCGTTCCAAACTTCTTTTTCGGGTCGCTTCTGTCAATGATATGTATCGATCTCATGTACGAATGGCTCTGGGATGTGCGGACCAAGCTAACGCCTGTTGAATACGTTGTCTGTTTAGCGACGTTCGGTCTGATCCAAGTGTTGAACGTTGAGTATGGAATCTTGGCTGGCGTTGCCCTTAACATGGCTTTCCACAAGATGGGATTCAATGTTGGAGATCCCAAGATTGCGATAACCGACGAGATCGAGACGGTAGATGCCATTATTGTAGAAGAGGCACAGGAAACAGAAGGCGAATCGCTGGGTCTCGACCTTGCTCAGTAGACCATCAGAGACTGCATCCCTCATTAAAGCGGGAGGTTATATATAACAATATAGAGAAGAACGAAAAAGTTCATGGGAACATTAAGACTATGTTCGGTGCCTGGGTTCCACGATGAGCTGCTCCAGACTCGACGCCTGGATTTGAAAGTCTACGACAATGTCCGCGTCGCTGGGTAGCGGACCAACGCAAACACAAGCGCACCCAGTCATTTTACAATCGGAATCAGTTGCTCTCTTTCCCTCTCCATCGTATAGCGGGTTAAACAAGAACCGCCATCTCTCCGATCGACTTTCTCGAGTGCCAGGATTGGCAACCACAGTTCCAACCACATTTGTCTCCGAGTCCAGTGATGAAACCATCTCCCATAGACTGTGAATATGATTATCTAGACGCGTCTCAAAAGTGGCAAAGTTGAATCCCAGACCAACCCCCGAGGCTTTGGTGTAGGCTTCTTTAACTGACCACTTTAGATAGAACTCTCGCAGCATAGCAAAGCCGTCTTCGTCGTCGGCTTTGGCACTGGCGGATTCGATCGATTCCCATTCCCAAACCGTAAAGCTTTCGCGAAAGACTTCTATAAACTCTTGGGTAGAATCGTACATTCTTGGATTGAAGTCTTCGAAAACTACAATATCAAGTCCTACTAGCAGCGACGACTGCTCGGTGGCTTTGATTCGGCTGGAACCGGCAAAAGGAAACTGGTGGGAAATACTCAAGGGGTAACGGTTCACTTCTTTTTCAGACCCTGGTAAGGCCGAAGAATCTCCCCAAGGAATGTAAGGCTTTCGGTGCCTAGTTCGAGGCAAGTCAATGATCAGATGTCGACCCGTGCTGCCCGCTTCCGGGTAGGTCTCGTGAAAAGCGTGGCTTTTTAGCAGGATCGAGGCGAGTGCCAGGTATCGGTCCTGGATCTTTATAAACTTGAGGATATCACGCTTCATTTTCTCGACGCTTTCATCGTCGCCTTTCTGAGACTTTACATCATTGCTTTTTGATAGTCGTGCCCGAGCAGCGCAGCATGAGTATCCAAGGACATTATCCAGGGTCTCTCGCAGGGAGTCTCCCTCTGTATCTTTCTCTGTTTCGAAAGATACGTCTAGAAAGATGCACTCCACTTTTATCGAGTTGGACATCAGTATTCTAGCTTTTCCAAGGTACTCGACGGTGAAATCGCGAGTTAACCAGCCTCGATTTGCCCTCCTGCAACCACCATGGTCACAACAAACCTGGTGTGCCTGCTGTCGTTGGTGTGTGGTTGTTATGGTATGACGTACGTACCGTTACGGTATGGCTTTAGTATGTAGTCGGGAATCCAAGTGGAGTCCCGGGAAGGAGTCACGTTTGCTCCAACGTCGATGAAACGGCTCCACAATATGCAACAGTTTCATTTGCATTGGACTCGTTGAGTGACGGAGTATCCTTGGTCCAGATCACTCCCTCCTCCACGATTAGTCCCCAAGTAGAATCCTGTAGCCTTGGCTAGAACGGCCACGCAACAGAGATCGTAGATTTGTAATCTAAAGCTCACTTATTTTGTTTTCTTCAGTTCATCACAAAGGGGGTTTCAGTATGGCCGTCTATTTTAAGATAATTATAGAACGTAATAGAGGTGTTTGTCTTATATTTCCTCCATGTTACTTGCTTCAAGGTTTTGTGCTCGTGCCATTTAATTCCCAAACCGCTATGTGCATGTTACTTTCCCGATTTTTTAATATACTTATATTAAATAGTTCAAGTGTGCACGGATATTGTGTTGAACCAGTCATATTCTTTTGTCTTTATTTTTCCAGCATTGACCCCTATATTTTTGCCAGATAGCGCAGCTAACTGACAATGACTGTGTTCAGTTTTTTAGCTGGTTCCGATCGCCTTTCATCCGGAAGTATCTTTTTTTTAGTGGTAGCACTGAACCTCCTGTTGTCTTCCTTGATTATGTGATTTTCTTCCCTTGAATTATGATTTTTGTCTCGTTGTTTCATACTCCGCCAGCTGAATTATTTGAGGGTGTCCTGCTCCCATCTAATATTTGGATAAATTGCAATAATCCAAGTGACGAAGAAGAGTTTTCTTAAAGTACATCTCTTCCAAATTGTTCGTTGTTGTTACTGCTACCAACGTTAGAGTCCCAAAGTTCCCGCCATCCTATTACTGTTACCGCTATGCCATCATGCAACTGTTGTTATGCGTACTTCAGTTCCGAGAATGGTCTCAATACGCATGTATCTGCCATAGCTGTATGCCGCGAACATGCAATGCTCACTGCCGGCCGATTATTGCACCAACCACCACAACGTTTGAATGCCACCAAATACAACTGCATTCCCTCTTTAAGCATCGGTAGAACTGGTGGTTCTGGTAGTGTGCTTCCTGTTGCCGGGGTTCCCAACTGATTTCCCCAGTTGTTGCCCCCCGGAAGACTGGACACTCACGGTGGCTCGGAAGAAGATGGTGCCGCTCTTTTGTTGGACAACGATAGTCTTGATGAAGGTGACTGTTTTTCTGTCCAAAGTATTGTAAGGAAAGAAGCAGAAAGCGGCGCACCAGTCCAAGAAGACAACAGTATTGGCAGCAGTATCACGCCTTTAAACTGGCGTTCAGGGTTTCAAAATGGCGGTGGTGCTGGTACGGATCATGACGACTATTACGGGAATACCCCAGCGGCAGGAGAAGCCGTTGATGCAGTTCCAGACTGTGTCGGCGCTGATATTTACCGGTTCCACCCCAGCCTAGACAACAATGACCCCATGGATGCTCCTGACAATGGTGAGGTACCTGGTGACCACCCAGTAGTAATGGAACCATGTGACTTCAAGCCCATCAGCCATGGGCACCTGGAGCGTGTCCAGACGTACCTACTTGTGCTGATGAAGAGGTTCCAGTGTCCACTAGAGGCGTATGACGCTATCATGGATTGGGCCGAGTTTGCCACCAGCGAGCCTAGCTTTGATTTCAGACGGGGATCCGTAGGAAACAAACGGGGCAGTGTTGTTGCCGCTCTCACGAAAAAAATGGGAACAGAAGGTCTTCGACCGTTTGTCTCAGAAGTTGTCGTCCCAACACATGCAAAACCGGTTGAAATTGTTTGCTTTCGGTTCAGCCATGCGCTTGACTCCATGTTTTCGGACCGCTCTCTCATGAAGCCACCTAATCTTGTCATCAACCAGCCGTTGTCTGGGAAAGACCTCTACGCCTTGTACGAGTCCCCTGGCAACTTCCTGAACAAAGTTCATTCCGGTTCTAGCTTTCAAAATGCCTATTGGTATAAAATCAAAGACCCTTCGTGCCAGTTTCTGATTTTTCTCATTTTTTTTTTCATTGACAAGACTGGCATTGATGGTATGCAGAGGTTTGGTTTGGAGCCATTGCGGTTCACCCTGTCTATCTTTAAGGTGTGCGTGCTCACAGCTTTGCGTGGAGGACTCTCGGATACGTGCCGGATCTTTACAAAGGGAGCAGTGCCAAAAACAAACAACACACACCTGTAAGTGTAGACTTACAAGCTGGCATTGTTGTATGGTGGTGTTTCCACCCATTTCCTTACGTTTCGTTTCTCTGTTTTCCCAATTTTGCAGGGTGACAAACTCCGCGGATTTCACATTTGCCTGGACAAAATACTAGAGGACGTTGTTGCCATGCAAAAGGATGGCTTCCCCCTCATGCTTAAGCTTCTTGAGCACAAACCACCTCGTCCCTATACCATTTTCTTCTCACACGGATTTACCATTGGAGATTGCAAGGGCAATAACATACTTGCTGGCAGGTATGGCACCTTCACCTCGAAGTGTGCCTTGATCTCTCGTACATGTGACTGCCCGTCGCAGAAGGCCGACGATCCACACTATCCATGCAAGTTCCTTACCCAGCAATCGGTCAAAGATGCCTGTGCTCTTTCCAACGTAACTGCCAGAAACAAAGCATTACAGGACATGTAGTACCATTACGTTTGGAATAACGCCTTCTACAAGTTGTGCTCGGCAGGCAACATCTTTGGTATTCACGGCTGCACACCAGTCAATCCCATGCGCGCACTTCTTCTTGGCATATTAAATTACGTGATGACTGGCTTCTGTGGAGATGCAAGTTCTCTTTGCCCTGGTGATCAAGGACGTCTTGATATCATAATCAAAGATTTTTTACGTCATCTCCGGTGTACTGCCCGTGCATTCTCTCCTCGATGCAACTTCACTAATGGTCTCACGAACCTGACGCTCACAACAGCCAACAAAAACAGTGGAGCCATTTTTATGCTCTCGCTTCTTTGGGCAACCGAGACCGTCCGGACGCTAATGAAAGCGCTGAAGGGTCACTCTGTCGAGACATTGCAATCCTTTCGCTACACTTTTCAGTACCTATTGGTATACAAGTACTGGACCAAGCAAGAAGAGTTTTGGCCAGTAAAGATAGAGAATGACGGAGTGTCTAGAAGGGCTCGCACATTGGCCCAAGAAGCAACCATCCACATGATGGATACTATTAAGAAGGCCTATCCTCGTACTGAATGTAAGCCTGGTGAGGAAGGTAATGATGGGGCGTCGAAAGGCACACAGGGGTGGAAGCTCAACAAATTTCACGAGCTCCTCCACATTGTTCGCTGCATTGGCATGTTTGGATCGCCTGAGAACTGGATTGCAAGTCATGGTGAGCGGCATCACATAGATGACTGCAAGCGGCCGGCTGCAACTGCTCAGAAGCGACACGACCGTTTCACGAAGCAGGTGGCGGAGAGACTAGTGGACCAAATGGTGATCGAAAAGGCCAAGGGAGAATATTTCCTACCAGTAGAGCTGAACGGGTCAGCCCAAGTGATTGCGAAACGCGACGCTGTCAACATGTTTCCCGGCCTGGTCCACAACGGCCAGTTGATATCAGGCTTGTTGCGTACGGTGGAGCCATGTAATAACAACGTTGTTAATGACCGGAGCTCAGTGCGGAGATCTCGCACTTCGTCAGAGTTTTACTTGTCGAATATTCCGCCCCAGTTTGGACTCTTGCGGAGGGGAAAACCTTCCGGCCTTTTCGAAGGAGCGACCCACATTTCTCCGTACCTCGCTGAATTTGTTCGCTCCTCGTTCTTTGAGTCTCGCACCGATGCAGGTGGGATGTACACATCACTTCAGAAGTTCACAAACTTGCAACTGCATTCGGAGATGGTGAGTGAAGATGAAATGTTCCGGGCACACTTCAATTACAGAAGGGAAGGTTCCTGGCATGATTGGGTGAATGTACAACGCGAGCGCATTGTAACGAAAGGAGGCATGCAAACCAAAGTGGAGTTTACCAACCCTGGTCGCGTTCTACTCTTTGTTACCTACCACGGTATTTCTTTTCATCTTCAACAGCAGGAGGCACAAAGCAAAGATCAAAGCGGTGACGATGATTCAGTTGACAGTGACGAGAGTTCTGAGCGTAAAATACGGTTTTATGCTGTGATTATCCCTTCTATGGAGAATACCGTACCACAAAGAGTGGCTACCAGCGCGATAACAAAACATTTTCGGATAGAAACTGTAAGGAGACAGGTTGGAGGCGCAGCCAGCAGGGTACCCAACTACGAAATAATAGACTGCGAATGCATGGACGGGCAATGCCTTGTGTTCTCAAACTAATTTGGACCTTCTCAAGATATCGCCAAGGACTGCTGCGAGGATTACCATATAGTTGATCCTTCCAACACGTGGGGATCCAAGTTTTTATCTTTTTCTAGACTGGTGCAGCTCAAGCCACCACAGGCGGCGTCACGCAAAAGAGAGTAGAATTATGTGCCTAAAGCCATTACAACCATACCGTACTTGAAGACACTATGTAGTAACTGTGGATTAGTATATATTATATAGATTCAGTTACCTTTTTGTTCGAGGTCTCCTGTTTCTTTTCTTCTTTGCTTTCTTTGGCCGACGCAAAACATATAGCCAGACTCAACCGACTCATACTTGGCTCTGTTGTCATCCTTTACTGACCCACAACACCAATCCAACGACGCCCTGGTCAGAGGCAGGGCTTTAGAAAGGTTGGAGTCGAAAATCCAATGTTTGACAACTGCAACACAGTGCGAAGCCGACCCATCCGTCCCACGCAGAACCCAGACCATGAAGCAAGTGTCAGCTGGTGCGTTGGCACATACCTCTATGCAATCATTGTCCTCATTCAGTACATCCGAGCGCCATGGTAGTTTTGTCTTCACCCGCAGTTTTGCAGGTAGCACATCATCGTTTAATTTTTGCGCAACCCTCCAAACAATGCAGGCATCGCTTCCGTTCTTGACAATATCCAATGCCATTGCCGCCACTGTCTTGTCGGCTGCCCGCATATTCATATAATGCAGCGCACTGGCGGGGCCGTATGTAGCGCAAAGATCTTTATCAATTTGCTGGTACCTCACCTTAGGAGCACACTCCAGTTCCAACTCGCTTGACAAAGTTGATGAGTCCAGGCAGTCGCCTGTTGGAACCACTGTAAACTTCTTTTTCGTAGCCGCCACAACCTTGAGCTCTTGCAGGTAACGTTCTTTGAAATTGTCTTCTACCCGAGCGTGGGTTAGGGGTACTGTCTTCACACCCTCACCAAACGTGGCCATTAGAGGGCCCTCAAAAACCCTTTTTGTCACATTCCAGCGGATGGCGTGATTCTGCCGCGCATCTACCTCAAACGGAAGCAGATTCAGTGGCAATGAATCATGTGTGTGGCCCCCTTGAGAGTCACGCCGATGTGTCCTGTCGTAGTGTTTTCTTGGAGGAAGTCGTCACTAAGTTCTCGGAAGAATCACCAAAGACCTCTTCCAGTTACTGCCGATTGACTTTCTCAAACTTTCCCCGCTTGTCGTTGCCAAGTTGAACTTGCGCGTAAACCACAAACTGAGCCTTGTGAAGCTCGAGCGAGGGTGGAGCTGTCCTGTACAACATCACCTTTCTCCAGCGGGGGAACCCCAGTAAAAATGTAGCGAAGCCTCTTGACAACATAGCCTATCGGTGCTGTAGTATCTTCCACCTCGCTGGAGTAAGGAATTGGTTTTATGAACGATAGAGAAGCGTTGTCAGGGTCAACAGGGTCAACCGGAGTAAATCCTCGACCGAAGAATCCGCCATCCTTATCCAAAGACTGGCGCTTGACCGCCCTGATGAACAACTTCTCGAAATGAGTCTCTACCCAGTCACAACATAGATCATCTGTTTTGTACAGACAACCGTCACGTTTTTTTAGCACCAGCCCAACATAATACCCGTCAGCAGCTTTGTCTTTGCCAGCAGACCCCCCTCTTTGTCCGGACTCATATCGCAGACCACGGATGACATCGTATTGCATAAGGGCTGCAGTACCTGGAACACCCCGACTCGTGTAAGACTCCAATTGAGTTTCAAGATAATCAACTTGACTTTGCTTACGTTGCTGTTCGCTGTCACTGGATACTACTACCTCGGCTGCCAACTTATCGGTGGTTGTATTCATTAAGGAAACGTCCTTTTTGAAGAGATTGGAAAGGCGCCCACAGGCAAGATTGCTGCCATCTCGCTGCTCAGCATCGTAGAATGAAGCCTTGCGGTGGAACCATTCGCCATTAGCACCAACCAGGGCGCAACCATCAACGTAAGCGCACGGGGTACCAACTCCCCATTTCTTCATGGTTTGCTAGGTATTAGCGGGAATCCTGGGTACCCCCCTGGAAGATCATGGATCTCCTCGCCGCCGTGTCCTGCTTCACTTTCTCCTGCTTCCCCGTTGTCCAATCCTTGTGGAGGCCCGGGGCTGGCACCGTCGTTCTTCACAGTATTGTGACGGCCGTCCAGTAAAAAGCATGCGAGAAACGTAACAACGTTAATGGCGCAGTAAAAATCTCTTTTATTGGTAAGCTCATTTTACTACTGCAGAATTGATGGTGGAGTGAAAGGCTTTTACTTCGGTACCTTACCCATCAGTACAGTACTAACAACAAATGTTCACTTACTCTTATTGCATTTTAGACAAAACAAATGGCAACGTTCCACGGCTACAAGACATTTTGCACATGCGCAGCGATGTGAACTTGGCGTACACATACTTTGCCAACGCCAGCTTGCCAAAAATAGTGGGCCCGACCAAATGGAGAGGACAGGTAACTAAAAAGACTATTTCACAGATAGCAACACCAACGGATGAAGCGTTTGGTTTACTTTTACTGGAGAACTCGTTGGAGAATTGGATAGAAGCCCAAAGACTCGTGCACGAAGACAACAGCAACAGTGGGGCAAACAAAACTCCATTCATATACTCCCTCCGGCAAACAAAGGGCGGCAGCCGCAAATTCGGAGTTTGGTCCAATGCTGGAATGCGCCGCTACAGGGAATTGGTACACTTGGTCCGAGCCAACAGAGAAAACAATGCAGACAAAGACAACTTCGAGGCTGGTTACAAGGCCAAATGTGTGAAAGAGAGAGGTAGCATTGAATTCATTAAAGCGGAAGCGCAACAGTGATGATGGCGTGAGGGATCCAGTTGTGGAGGTACCCAACGACTTGGATTTGATGGAAGAGGTTTAATTAAAGTAGTAACACTAGTTAATGAACAATGCAGTATTGCACATTTAAAAGGGACCCACAACCCCATTAAAGAAGAAACCTAAAGTAGCCATTGAGGCCGGTACACACGAGCAACATAATGATAGATGTTCTGACTAAATAAAGAAGGAATAACAAACAGATCAATGGTTGACGCCAGGAGGTTATTGATCCAATCAAGAAACAAGATTAATATGGCAGGTATGGAGTGGAAAAGTTACAAAACCAAAATTATTTTGTGGGAGGAGAGGGGGAACAAAACAATGATCGTTCGCCAGTATTCAAGCGGTTGTCACCGGAAAACAAAGGGGAAATGGAATTTAAAATAGGAAATGCGATACGCCCCCACATAATTTTACTGAACAAAGGCCAATAATACATGATAGTTGAGAGGCATAGATTTAGACAGAATCTTTAAGAAATCATGTGGCGCTAGCTTAAATTCTGATGTTTTCAATCTACTTGTCCTCCATTTTTAGTCTACGATTCATCATGGTGATTGTTCGTCCCGCTCCTTGTATCCCTGGTTGTGTCCAAGGGTCCTCTGAGCTGTCTTACCGGCAAGTTGCCGCTTGTGGCTATCAAGTCCCAGAGGGGATCAACCGATGGTGGTGTGCATAGTGCATACCGTACCGGCATGTATGTACTGACAAGATTGTCTCGCGAATATTATTATTGGCGCGAGAATCATCTTCGGAGTTCTTTCTGCTCTGACGTGGCGACGACTCCGTTCGTGGCGAACGCTCCGCAAACGCTCCACGCTCGTACCCTGTCACGAGTGGGTCTATACATTTTCATTTCATCTTTCTATTTGAGGTAGCTACTTACCAACTACCCGTTTTACATCAAGAGGATGCCAAGAACATCTCCAAGTCTACATTTGGTAGTCCCAGTTCACTGGGGCATTTACTTACATTATGAGAAAAAGCAAGGTCCTGGATGCGAACGTCCGTTCTACGTGTGCTCTGTAGCTACAGTAGAATCGTCCGGGATTAGCATAGTTGTAGAATAATGTGGTCAGATGCAAACTTCGGTTTGTACCACACTCACAGTTTAATTTATCCACTTTGCAAAATAGTCTTCATCGCGTTCATGAGCATTCGTTTGCTTGGATCGATCGAAGAGCATCTGGTGTTTTCTTCTCTCAACCGCTTTCATTGTTATCGTTATCGCCGCGTGTGCGCGTTCATCCACTCATCTAATTGTTGATTGTATTGTGTCACATAGTGATCCACAATCCATTCTTCCAGTATTCTCCAAAGTAGCGCCAACGCTCTTGAAAACCTGTCATGTACTGTAGTACTACGACTATGATGTGGTGTGACAATTTTTTCTTCCGGTGTCTGAAGAGACAGTCTGCTTATTGCCTGCGATTGCATATATATATCGTACCGTAAAATTAATGTGGATAGTCTAGCTTTCACGAATAGTTGTACGACTACCGGTACGTAGTCTAGAACAGTACCACAAACACAAACCGGCTACTATTAACATTTCCATGGAAGCAAACGCATTCAAGTATCGAATCAGCAGCTTATACAAGTGAGTCGTCGAGGACCAAACACAAGATACCGGTACGTGTTAAGAACGGTGGTGACGGCCGCTACAACCAATACGCCGAGGAAGCCGCTGTTCTTCCGCTGGAAGCTGCTGGTTGCGAGGTGGATCGCGTCAAAATACTGCTTGGGCAAGTCAGTTATATAAGAGGGTGTATCAATTCTTTCTTTTTCGAATGAATGAACAATCGTATTAAGCTAGACTTGTATTCACTTGCACCGATGCAGGTCTACACCGAATCATTTGTGTTCTCTGGTACTTAAACTATATGGCACCTAGATGAGTGTGACTGTGTGTGCTGGAATGGAGGGGTCGCTTCCCAGTGTTGCCAGTGGACTCATTAGCGTTCCGGTGCTGATCATTGCTGCTCCAACTACTAGCATTGGCTATGACGCCTCGTTTGGTGGAGTAAGCGCCTTGCTAACCATGATGAACAGTTGCAGTCAAGATGTTGGTGTTGTGAATTATTGATAATGGATTCGGACCTGCAGCTCTAACTTTCAAGTGCATTGAAGATCCAAATTCAGAATAAAGACGATTAGAAGAAGAGCTTGACATGGATCTTCGTGGGATCTCCCAAGCAAGGGTTAGACAGAGCCTCTGTGGCAAGACAGGCGTTGGCAGCAACTTTGTGTTGATTCTAGGAGAATCTGATCACGCCTCGAACCTTCAGTTCTCGGCTGTAGTGTGTCAGGACCCTCGATAGTCTATCTATAAGAAGAGTCAATCAA
>Ga0307978_1001412_pt1 | contig 18012 bp, 21 predicted proteins | sample OrgLakmetage1056_FD_203151 | JGI IMG/M metagenome (GOLD analysis project Ga0307978, IMG submission 203151) | Saline water microbial communities from Organic Lake, Antarctica - #1056 | ecosystem: Environmental > Aquatic > Non-marine Saline and Alkaline > Saline | place: Antarctica: Organic Lake...
AAAAAATGGAGAAAGTGACTTGCACATAGCGGTTTGGGAATTAAATGGCACGAGCACAAACCATGAAGAAAGAACCATGGAGGAAATATAAGACAAACACCTATATTACTGTCTATAATTTTCTTAAATTAGACGGCCATACTGAAACCCCCCTTGTGATGCAATTATTGGTGTGCCTTCTCTCGATGGGGTTTTGCGTGGACGATAGTAACAGCGGCGATAGCAACAACAACAACAAGGTGTCTTGACAAGATGCCTTTGCCCTTAACCCCTGCTGTTCGGTGTCTTGGTGTGCAGTTTGCTGCTCTTATGCGCGATGTGCATGCTCGCCGATGTGCCCGATGTGCCGATTGCCGATCATCTTTTTAGCTTTGCTCTTTCGATGACCTTGTGACGTGTCGGGAAGCAAGGTTTGAGTACCGCCTTGCGTTTCACTTTTTCAGGATTTTTCAGGGAACAACAATTCGTGACAGCGTAGACTAACAGCCAGCGCATCCACCATGGCGACCGACGCCTCGACGCCGTCATCGCCTACTGGTTCATGTACAGACCTAGATCTAGCCAGCTATCGGTTTCGAGGCTCGCAAAAGAATCGAACTCTCATTCACCCGACGCTCCCGCAACCACCCATCACGACGGCAGAAGATTCAACCTCTCCCTTTGTCAGCGAGACCTCTACCAGTAGGAGTAAGGAACTGTCAGTACAGCCGCATACCTTTGTAGTCTGTGCCGACACGCAGTATGGTCTCACGAATGAAAGTAGAAACTGGGAGGTGGAGATAGAATTCAGCCGACAGGCTGTCAAGGCCATCAACGCGCTCGAACCAAAACCACTCTACTGTTGCGTATGTGGAGACATTGCAGATATGACGGCCAATATATTTGCCGGCACCAAAAAGCCGCCGAATCGTAATGCTCCTGCTGCTTCTGCTGCTGAGCAAGGCGTCTACACGGAACAAGAGTGCAACGCGATACAAGATCTCCAAAACAAGGACTTTATCGACGAATGGTCAAACTTGGATCCTTCGATTGCCCTGGTATGTCTGTGTGGCAATCACGATGTTGGCAATCGGCCAAGCGCCGTCAGTATCCAGCGCTTTACTGAAACATTTGGAGACGATTACTTGGCCTTTTGGGCGGGTACAACCTACAATATTGTCCTGAATACGAACCTCTTTAGCGATTCGTCACTGGTTCCGGACCTGCTGCAAGAGCAATTGCAGTGGTTGCAAGATCGATTAGAGGCAGTAACGACAGGAAGCAACAAGCCAAGTCACATTTTCGTCTTTGGACATCATCCGTGGTTTCTATACCGAGATGACGAGACCGCAGGAGAGATGAAAGGAATATCGCCGCTGCCGCCTAATTGGGGGTCTGGTGCTCCGTTCATTGCCGACTCTTACTTTCACATCCCCTTAGAGAAAAGAAAGCGAGTACGTACAAACGATCAACCAATCGATAAGTTAATCGATCAGCCTTTGTATACCCTGTTCATTTGTTTCACTCACTTAAAAACTTTTGCTTAATCCAATCAAGGCAATGGAGCTGTTTGAGCTGTACAATGTAACTGCGGCCTTTTCGGGGCATTTCCACCAGAATTTGGTTAGCAAGAGCAGTTTTGGGATGGACATGATTATCACCAGCTCTCTTTCCCTACTGTTCGAGTCTACAGGCAAACCGCTGGCCTTTGACGAACCCGCGGCGCTTGGCTTTCGTATAGTAACTGTCAATAACGACGCTACCAATGGTGGACGTGGGACGTTTCAACACAAGTTTGTCAGCCTGTGATCAGTGCAGTCGGTAATATAAGTTAATATTAATAGTACGGTAGTGCTAATGTAAATTTATTGTAGTTTAGAATGCTGTATACAAGTAGAGATATAGTGCGTGAGTGGCTGAATCAGTAGCGGATGCCTACATGCTTCGGCTTAGCTGCAGGATGGCCTCTTCCTTGACCATGGTACTTCTCTTTTCGATTTTGAGTGCTTCGTCAGCTTGGACGTTATCCACACCACCAACCATGCGATTGTATCGCTGGCGGAAATCAGATTTCTCCACTAGAGACCGTAGCGCAAAGTAGTACTTGGCGTACTCACTGCTTGAGATGTACAAATCCCACTTGACCATGCGCAAGAACTGGAGTTCCAATCGGTTGATCGAGTCCAACGAGTACTGCGGATAGACACTGGCGAATTCAATGTTCCACGAACTCAGATCCTGCCAAACTTTGGATGCTAGCAGCAAACCGCACATGAAGATCGGTCTCCATGTGTTGGATAGCAACGGAACCTTGGCTATTTCCATCAACCGTTCCACGTAGATCAAGCAAACAATGGAACACTCGGACGAAAGCTGTACCGACTTGAACAGCTGGTGACCAAACTCATAAATCTCTGCTTCCGAAGGAATCTCGTAATGTTTCCGAACCTTTTTTAGCCCATACACCATCCCTGGCCGCGCCATGGGAACACGGACCATGGTGCACTTGTATGTGGGAGTCGCGTAGCATTCCTCCGAAAACCCTCTGCGCATGGACTTTTGAAACAGGCCATCCTCTTTGTGCGTCGACTTGCTTTCGAAACGACGTTCAATCTTGACAATGTGCTGTCGAATAATCATGGCAACTCGACGGAGAGCATCGCGAAAGTTGGGCCGGCTTAGGGTACCAAGCGGTGACGCCATTTGCTGGACGGGTGTACGCAACTCGGCTGGTTTGTATTTGATCTCCTTTTTTCCCATGCGCGGAGTGTAGGCATCCGAAGAAGGTCGAAACATTTCGGCAGGTCCTTTCTTCTTTCGGGATCGTCGCAGCTTTTTGGCGTCGTCCGAGTTAATGGTGACCTTTTTGTTGCCGTTGCTCTCTTTGGAATCTTCCGGCACGGAAGGCTTGTTGCTGCTCCGCAAGTTGGAAGGCTTTTTCGGTTGGTGCTGCAATGATCTTTGCAGTGGTTCTACAGAAAAATCTCCTGCGATACCAATGTTATCGACCCGTTTCGGCCCTGGGGTTGCGCCGTCGGCTTGTAATTTGCCTGACAAGTGGGACTTATGTGAAGCGTCCGTGTTGCTAGTCTTTGGGGTTTTTGATCCCTTGGAGGAAGTCTTGGATCGAGTCTTGACTTGATTGGCGGGTGGCAAGAGCCTACTCGATGGAAAGTCGTATCTGGATGCTACCGGCTTTGTGTTCCACCGACCGTACGATTGGCTGCTTGGGTCTTCCAGCGACCCAATCGCACTGTAGAGAACCGGACGAGTCCTGCTTTCCGACGAACTCGCCATGCTGGTACCAGTAGTCAGCTGACTGGTCGACATGGAAGTGTGGGAAACCAGTGAAGATCCAATTGGCTGCTCTACTGGTGGTGGGGGTTGAATCTTGACACTGTCAGCGACTTGGTACAAGGTCGAGTCTGTGGGTGCTGTCTTGGGGCCTCCAGTTGGCGTACTGCTGAGAGACATGGGAGGAGTCTCAAACTCCCTGCATTTGTAGCCCAAGGTATTTGTATCCAGCAAGCTCTCATCGTATGTAAAGTATTCATTTTGGTTGAGCATGTCTGAAGATTCGTCGACCGCGCCCGTATACATGTCACTCAATGACAGATTCGAAGCCACGAGCTCTTGTTCCTGCTGGTGAGACGTAGGCCTTAGCAGTGGTTCTCCAGTAAAGAGCGACGTCGTCTGGGGTGATAATCCGGATGTCCCCGGTGCTTCGTGTTCATGTTGTGCGGTAATAGCAGTGGTTGCGGCTGGGGTTTCTTGAAGGCGTAAGAGATACCTGGTACCGTCGTCGCTGGTGGGTGTCAGTGCCGTGCCGGTACTGTTAACATCAGCAGAAGACTCTGTGGATCGTGATCCCGACGAATCGCGCTTTTTTTGGTTGGCCAAGACATGCCCTGTTTTAGCAGCTATAGCGATATCCAAGCCCGGAGGGTCCGGATGATAGTCTTCTTGTGTCATAATCTCCGATGGGTTTGATGGAAAGAGCTTGGACTCGCTCAAGATTGTGCCGTTCGCTCTCAGGAGAGAAGTCAGTAAGGAAGATAGGCTTTCAATTCTATTGGAGTCACCGTTGCTTTTCTGATCATCCTATGCCTCACTGGCTACCTTCATTCGATCGTTTTTGGCTGTCGAGAGAGTGATATGTGTGCGAGTTCAGAGGGGATCTTCGTCTTTAAACGTCATATCAATCTGTGGTCTGTTTCCTTATGATCGATTGATTGGGTAATGATGAAACTGCAAATTGGATGGACCAGAAACCTGAAAAATGCTTCAGCTGAAATGCTTCTACAGGACTCTTTGATCGAAAACGCGTATCGTATATCGCAAAAATAGCTATTCACTTATTGCTTATTACGCCCTTGCAAAGCCTCTATCTATGATGCAAAACAGCAACGAGTCAAAATAATAATTAAACAAGTCGCCTTCGGGATACTCTGACATGACGCAGACTTTCTAAAGATGCGTCATTTAGTGTCAAAGCAAGAAATGGAACCCAATTGATTCAACGTTCGCAAAAACTAAAAACTAAGATCCACTTCGACGACTACTTGCGAACACACCACAGCCACAACACTGTGTGAACACCCTCGGGGAACCAAGAGACCAAGAGCAACCACCAACTACCATGGCAAGCGAATCAACTCCTCTCAATAACTCCGTTCAGGAAGCAAGCAAGTTCATGTCCAATATATTTAGTGACGAGAATATGGCATCGGCTAAGAGCAATATTAGTAGCCGCGTCAACGAGCTCCGACGTTCGGCCAGCGACGGCGACTTTTCCATTCGGCTGCTGGCTCTCTTGGCGGGTGTGGCCTTGCTGTTGTCGGCCATGGCGGGTATTTTTTACCGGATCATGACCTTCAATTTAACGGGAGCACTTATGGAAGTTTACACTCTCCTCTTGGCGGTGGTGATCTTGGTGCTCGAGTCGCGTCAACTGAATCTTCCTGATCAGTTTATGCGCAACGTGTACAAGGTAAGCGAACCTATCGCGGGTTGTCTTGGTCTGTGCTCCGTAGCGTAATTGAACTCTTGCGCTTACCGCTAGAAGCTGAAGAAAGTCCGATCGATCGCTGTTTCTCGTTGCATTGTCGTCAAACACCTGGTATAGTAAAGGAACTCTTTTTTTCTCACACCACTACCACTTTACGCCTGCAAGTACGCTCTCTTTCTCAAGTTTGTCTGGGGACGAGGATGTCTCTACTTTGTGGCTGGTACTTTGCAGCTAGCTCAAGGCTCTTTTATTGACTATGGAGTGGGAGCATTCGTCATGGTGGTGGGAACTCTTTACATATTGGTTGGGCGCCAGACGGCTCTCAAGTTGAAAAACTTACACGCTTCGATCTACTCGGAAGACACACTTCGAGCCAAGTTCCAAGAGGCCGACACTGATAGCAAAGGTGCTCTTACTATTGTTCAGTTGAAAACGTGTCTAGCTAGCCTGGGTGTGACACTCAACACAAGAGAGGCCGAGGCCGCCCTCGACCATATGGACAAAGATGTCAGTGGAACCTTGACGTACGCTGAATTTCGAACGTGGTGGGAGGAATGGGCTCATGAAGATACAATGCGCAACAACATTGTCTAGGACAATTGAAATAAGTAAAAAGAGAGCAAGACCTTTTCCCCACCATGGCTCCAAAGACACGAATTTAGGCGACCAATCTCAGTGTGTATGGTCTAGAGACAGTAAACAATGGCGGCGATCCTGTTGGCGCGGCGATTACCTTGCTTGGAAATGCGACTGCTGAGACCTTCCTCTACGTGACTTCAGAAGCTATCAGTTTCGAAGATTTTTTCGACTTTGCTCCTACCTTGACCTCAGCTGTCGTCAACATCAATGGCGATGACGTTGTCGTTCTGTACGAGGATGATATTATCGTTGATGTCTTTGGCGAGACTATCGTCGACGGAACAGGAGAGCCTTGGGAAAGCTAGGATGGTTAGGCGGCTAGAATAGATCGATCGATACCATCGACCACTTTTGATTTGAATGATTGGACGTTCAGTGGTCCAAACGCTCTTGACGGCGAGATGACAAACGCTGCGAGTGATGTACCGGCTCCGGTTGGAGTATACGCATGTAGACCATCGGGCACACCGCCTTTGACAACGATCATGGAGGTTCAAGGACGGTAAGCTGTGAAGTTGTTTTGCATAGTTTGGTATCACTGCCTCTAACTAACGTTGCTTTCTCTTCTGCAGTGGTCTTGCTTCCCCGGTAATCGAGACGAATGTTACCATCGAAGGTGTGGTAACGTTCGTCAATGGAAGATCGGTGTTTGTGCAAGACGTGATGGGTGACGGGGATGATGCAACTTCGGACGCAATTATTGTTTTCGGTGCAAACGGCGCCGAAGTTGGTCAGTTGGTACAGGTAACTGGACTCGTCACCGAGTTCGTCCCTGGTGGAACGAGGACTGGAAACCAGCCTACGACCGAGATTGTAAACCCATCGTATACTGTCATTGCTTCGAACCAAGAGCTTCCAGCTGTGATTGAGATTGGAGCTAGAGGGCGTCTTCTTCCGACTTCCACCCATTCCGATTCAATCTATTTCTGGGAAAGCCTCGAAGCCATGCGTGTCAAGTTGGTCCGTCCTACAGCTGTATCAGCTACCTATCGTGGCGATACGTTTGTAAGGGCTGCTGATCAGGTCACCAGCATCTCGGAGCGTGGGACTCTCAACATTGGTCCCACTGATTTCAATCCTGAGAGGATACTGATTGCTGGTGCAGGCGTCAGTGTTGATGTTGGTGTGGTTCTGGAGGATGTTATTGATGTCGTTAGCTACGGCTTTGGAGAGTATAAGATTATCTTCTCAGAGTTGAGCTTTGTGAAGGAGCCAAGTACCCTCGTTCCTACTCGAACGACCTTGAGTAAGAAGGACTCTTCACTCTTGATTGGAAGCTACAATGTGCTCAATCTCGACATCTCCGACAACACTGCAACCGGACGCTTCGCGTTGATTGCCCGACACATTATATCCAACATGGGAGGCCCTGATATCGTTGCACTCCAGGAGGTACAGGACAACGATGGGTCGACCAATAGTGCGATAACGACTGCGTCAGACGTTCTCCAGACTCTGACTGATGAAATCTAGAAGATCGACAGCAGCCTGGTCTACAGCTTTGTCGATAATATCTTTATTGGCGATGACACGAACGATGGTCAACCGGGTGGCAATATTCGAACAGCGTTTCTTTACAATCCGATTCGTGTGATCTTTGATGAAAGTTCCTTGAATGCTGTGGTCTACACTGTGGATCAGCAAACGAATCCTGCCAATCCTTTCTATCGCAGCCGACTTCCACTTGCCGCTAGCTTTACCTTTGAGGGCCAGACTATCGCAGATGTGAACGTTCACTGGGCGTCCAAGGGTGGTAGTGCTCCTTTGACGAGCTCGGCTGCCCAGCCAGTTGAATTCCGACAGTCGGACGTGGTTGTAAATGGCGGTGTCGGCAAGCAATGTCCAATTCGATTGCCGAGTGCGTGACGAGCAGGGAAGGTCATGTTGTGGTTCTCGGTGACTTTAACGAGTTTGAATTCAATCTTCCTATTGTCAACCTACAGCAACAAGCTTCTTTGACGAATTTGGCCATCACAGTCCCCGCCAACGAGAGATACTCGTACATTTCAATGGTAACTCTCAAGCCCCCGATCACATTCTTGTCTCAAAAAGCTTGGCCTGCAATGCGAAATTGCAATACATTCACGTCAATAGCGAGTTCATGGCGACTGCCGAACGTGCCAGCGACCACGACCCCGTGGTGGCATCCATTGATATTGGTGGATACGATAGTGGATGCCTTGTTCGTGGCCGGAGGCTGCCGCATTAAGGATACTGTTCGTGATGTCTATGGAAGGATCGAGTACACCGGCCAGGATTCAATGAAGGTGATAAAAGTCTATAGACATCATATAGTATTCATTAATTCATGTTTACGCAGACCAGAGCGCCCTCTTCTCTTCCAGCTTGATGATTCGGCCCGTCGTGACAAACTCGTGCATCTTTTCGGCCGACGCCAGGCCAATGTGAGGGACCTTGGTCTTGTTCTTTCCTAAGCAGAGCGCATTGGCTTCTGTAACGACATCCGACAAGTTAAGAATGGCTAGGGACACCTTGGTGTAGGTCTGAGCCGCGTTGTAGTTGCCTTCCTGGCGGTAGAGCTGCGAGAGTTCTCGAAAGGCTTGGTAAAGGGGCTCATTCTTCAGATTCTTGCAGCCAGCAGCGGCAGTCTCTGCAATGATTGCAAGCGCCGCGGTAGAACCAGTCGGAGCGCCGGCATTCTTCCGCGATGACGATGGCGACGCCGGAGCGACATCATCAGAGGCTGCAGCTTTCGTTGCACTCTGCCGCTTGGTCAGGGCCGCCTGGCGCTTGGCTTCCACCAAAATCTTTTGCTCTGGAGTAAGCTTGCCTTTTTGAAACGAAGCTAGAGGAGACTGGAAATACCTTTCTGGTGTCGAACTGGCGCTGACCCTTCCAGAAGCGCCTTCTTTCTGACCCAAGTTGAGCTTGGCTGGCCACTTGGCCTCGCTCATATCGTTGGGTTCTGATGAAGACGTAGTCTTTTGGGACAAGCGCGACGGCGAATCGTAAGATTTGAACGGTGTCAAACTGACACGAGGCGCTCTAGCGATTCCTCCTTTCGTGGCTATCTGAAGTTTGGCGAAGGCCGCCTGACGATTGGCTTCAATCACTTCCTTTTGCTCGGGCGTCAGTTTGGTGACGAAAAGAGCCGAAGGCGACCTTATACGAGTCGGTGGCGTCGTCGTGTGTCTGTTGGACGTGTCTTGGAGGTGCTTCACGGTTGATTCCGCCGCGGGTGCTGGCTTGAGTCTCTTGGCAGAGGGCTCATCAAACGTACTCTTCCTTGGCTCATCATACTGTTTGGTATAGCGGCACTTTTTGTTCTTTTTGGCTTGTTGGCACTCCCAGTGACAACCGGTGCGACCGTTCTTGAGAAAGAGGGCGCATCCGCAATCTGGGCAAATGGGTAGAAACCCACAACCACCTTCGGATCGCGCATAGCATTCAAAGGTATTCAAGTTCTCGGCGCCATTGCACATACACATGGCCCGCCACTCTTGCTCGTGCACGTCCACAATGCGAGCTTCCTGAGCCCGTTTGCGTGCTTGCGCCCAATGAATCTGCTCCAACTGTATGGCAGCCTGGCGATCGTGGGGAGGGCCAAAAGGACGGGTAGAACGACAGCCACCCTTTTGGTAGTTGCTACAACCCCAGAACAGGTGTCCCGTGGTGGAAGCAGACTTGATCAAGAGGACACCACTGCCGCATCCTTGGCACGAGAGACCGGCCTGAAAGATTGGACAACCATGAGTATGTACGATAGTGCGTGAGAATGAATGATGCGACATGGAACAAGAGTAATCGATGGTGCTGTACGAGACGTACCTCTTCTGGAGCGAGGCAACGACACATGCGCACGTCGGGAGACTTGCGAGCACCATCACAAGTGCAGAGCGCCTCCCAGAGTTCGAGACGAGCGTCGCCAGACATGATCTTATCTCGTCCTTGTTGCTGGATTAGAAAGCTATCACGATGCTTCCTTCAAATTGTGAGCCGCAGAGGAAAAAAGAATCGGCGAAAGTTCCCTTCCGAATGCGAAGGGTTTCACCCAAAAACGGGCGCGCAGTCTTGTTTTCTCTTTCTACATAGCTACTGGCTGGTGAGTCTGCCAACTAAATCCTAACTCTCTTCATGTGACCTTTAGTCGTGCACAAAGAGAATACGAATAAACCTGATCCTAAGCAGTGGACTTCCGGGCAACGAGGTCCTTGGTTAGCATTTACGAGTACCAGGACCACTCAACCGTATGATGTACGAAAAGGCGCGTTTCTTCGATGTGGAGGCGCGAAATAATAAGAAATAAAGGCTGGTACACATATCGGTATAGTAAACGATTACTTATCAATGAAGGGCATAATATGATCAATGATTGGTCGGTCACGGTCATCGTATCGTATCGTCATCCATCGCAAGTAGCGAATAACGATCGCTACGTATGTAGCGCTCTGACCTCTGAGCTCTTTCCGCCGTTTCACGTTTCAACCGACGACAAAGATATCGGAGCTGCTGTTCTTGTTGGTGACCATAGTCATAGTACTCCTTGACGCTCGCTGCTCACCCCAGAGAGAGTAGTCGTACTACACCGTATCCTCTTGTTGCCAACTTATATCTTTTGCCTCAAGATGAAATCGTGGTTCATTGCGCTCGTTTCGGTGCTTTGCGTGGGCACTGCCGTGGCGGCCAAGGGAGCGCACGACAACAAGTACCTTTACAAGAACGACCCCAAAGTCGGCGCCATCGTAATCGACTATAACGACACAAACGGGGACTTTCTTAGTGCGACTAATCCTCGTGTGGTGGAGTTTTACGATCCCTATTGCGTACGTGCCCTTGTTGTTCTTTCAGTCTTTCCGAGCAAGAACACTACCGGTACGCAACGACTCATCACAAACGTTTCTTTCAATTTCACAGGGAGCTTGTCGAACATACAAGTCGCACTATATCGATTTGGCCAAAGAGGTCAAGCTGGCCTATCGAAATGTCGAGTTTTACGCCGTCTCGTGTCTGGCGCACAAGGATATTTGCCAAAAGTTTGACGTTGGTGGCTATCCGACAGTGATTACGTTTGCCGAGGGTGAGACCGTAGGAAAAATATTGACGCGAGCCAAAATTAATTTGGAGAATGTCGCCAAGGAGTTGGGACTTGTTGATGGAGGAGGCGCAATTGCCATGGCTAACACAGAGACCCTACCAGCCCGCAAGCTGGGAGGTGCCACCGGCGAATTGAATAACGAAGACGATGTTGGAGGCGAAGGCGACCTACCGAATAGCCAAGACGAGACTGGAGGCGAAGACAAGACTGGAGCTGAAGACGAAGACGACCCACCTCATAGCGAAGACGAGATTGTTGGAGACGCGAGTGCGAGTCGTGATGATATCGGGGGTTACCAAGATCCCGATGGGGACCTAATCCATAACGACTCCAAGGATGGCTCGCAAGACAACTCCCAAGACGAAGAAGGACTTTTGAGCCAGGTAGTGGGTAAGGTCACCAGTCTTTGGAACGAGGATGATAAGGGCTCTGCCTCCGAATCTGTGTCTGCTTCGAATGATGCACCCTTTAAGAATCGCCCGGCTACCTTCAACGGAATCAAGGCAGGCGCTGCGGCTGCTCAATTTGATCATCGCGACATGGACAAGTGGAAGGATACACTCATGAAGCGGAAGGATAAGTTTGACAGAAAGAAGCAAGTCGTCCTTGGCTTTAAAAAGAAGAAGCAAGTTGGCGAGACTGCCTTATCTGGTGCCGCAACCGCCAAGATGAAGGCGCATACGCCTGGCTCTCCGGAATATGAAGAACGACAGAAGAAGATTGCCGAGAGATTGAAGCAACTGGGGAAGCGAAAGAAGCTCCGGGATGGACGGCCTGGCGATTCTGGAGCTGCCTATCCCTCAAAGTCGAGACTCCCAATCAAGAGGGATGTGAGCAGGCCAAGGCTCGCAGAAAGGTTACCAATGATCAAGCGGGTTGTTCGCATGACGGAGGAGGACTCCTTAATGTTGGATGTCACCCTCTCGTTCATCCACGGCTTGCAGTTTGGCGTGTTCACGTCCAAGGACCCCCTTACCGCCAGCAAGAGACGAGCGTTGAAGGACTGGCTCGATCTACTAAGCGTGTCTCTGCCAGCTGAATGGAAGCTGCATGATCTCATTAACGACCTGCTTGACCACATTGGTACAATTTCCGAAAGTGAAGTCAACTTGGTAAAATTTCTGAACGAGCATCCGACTCCTCGTGTGACTTGGAGCGACTCGTGCCGGAAGGGCGTTCCGGGAAGTGCATTCTCGTGCGGCTTTTGGAAGCTATTGCATACTGTCACGGTCGGCGTTGCCGAGTATCGTGGCGGTATCAATCTTATCGGAGCCGAGATGATTCCTCAGGACGCTCACACTTTCTCGCCATTGGAAGCTGCCGATTCTATTCGCGAGTACATCTTCAACTTCTTCTTGTGCACAGAATGCAGAACGAACTTTGTTGCGACCTACGACAAGTGCAGTAACAATCGGCGCTGTAAACGATTGACTGACGATTCAGCTGGTGCAACCAGCGCCGATTGGAAGGAGCTTTCTACATGGCTTTGGGAGGTCCACAACGAGGTTAGCGTGCGCATCCTGCATGAGAGGGCGGACAAGAAATTAAAGAAGCTACAGAGAAGTAGTATCAGCACCACTGCCGGTCCAGGTGCAGCTTCCGAGGAAGATGAAATCCAGGCGCTCTGGCCAACAATCTCTGGTTGTGTAACCTGCTTCAACGACGACGGGAGTTGGAACGATGATGGCGTCTTCTTGAACCTGGAGAAGAGTTATTGGTACGTTTGGTTGATGCTGCTCCTTCGTTTGCTATGTACTTTCATGGCCTTTCTCACAACTCATTTGTTACTCCGTGACCATTTACAGGCCGGCTTCTGATCTGGATCCATTGTCTGCCAGGTTGTTGTATAACCAGGGGCCCGATGGAACGGGATTACTATCCTTGCTTATGTTTTTTGGCGTTGCGATCGTCTACTTTGTGCGAAAGAATATTCATTCATCCAGTGTCCAGCATACTCTTTTGGCGGCAAGGGCGATGAGACCAAAGGGTGCACTCGGTGCTCAAAAACGATCTGTGTAGGGTTTGTTTCATTCATTCAGTCTAAGTTTAACAGCTGCGATTATTACTGGTATGCACAGTGGCTTGACTCTTTTTGTCTCCCCGGCTTGCTCGAGGCTCGGTGCGTACATAGGTCCAATAGCTAGTGTAGATGGGTCAAGGTGGACGACTGTGTAGCGCATCACCTGTCAATCTTCTTGTGCAGACCACTCTTTTGTCGCTCTACCTTTTTGAGGTACCATGCTACACCAAGACCAATAAGTGCAGCGAAAGGAAATAGTCGGACCGCAAGCGGAGGCTGAGGGAACCCATCATTCGCGTATGCGTCGTCTTGATTCTTTGTAGACTCCAACAGTTCTCGTCGCAATTCTTCCGACTCTGCGTCTTCTGGCCTATAGTGGAAGTAAAAGAGAAGCGCGCACACTTGGTTGTGAGGACAAAAGTTAAAGCGAGTACGCAGCCATCGATACAATCGTGACAACTTACCAGTACTCCAATCTTATATAGCGAAACATATTTTCTTCTTGCCATCCCCCATCATCCCGCCAACACTGCGGACATTCGTCTCGTGGTGGCCATTGTGCATCCAGCTGGTCCTGCTGCGTGGTTGACGTTCGCCCTACTCGTTCCGCCTGCTCCGTCATGAGCCGCACATTGACGGCATTGTGCGTCTCAAAGAGCCACAGTGGCAGTTCCCTCCAGCCCGTCACGTCAGGAGAATCATTATCCAGTCGGTGACACCGGTCGTGGGCACAAGCGTCAAAGGCGCCGACAAAGTTGGTACGACAAACTTCGCAACCAAAAAAGTGTTCAACGTAGTTGCGAATGGCCACGGCGGCATCCTCGGTTCCCAGCACCATGGTCCAATCGTCGGTGGTAATCAATCGATTCCATTCCACTAAACCAACCGTAACAATGTGAAAAAGTTCCCAGAGACCACACGTGTAACCTGCAGCCTTTTCTCCCTTGGTACAAGCTGCCGACCACGTTTTTTTAATTGGCGGGTACTTGTCCACCACCTTGAGCAAGGCTTTTTCGCTCTTGGTAATCTTGTCAAAGTTGTCGCCCAGGGCTCGAATTAGGTTGTGAATGTTCCAAGTCGGCGGCAGCGTGCGCTTCAATAGGACCAACCACTCTTCAAAGGCCTTTTTTTCCTTTTCCGAGAGAGGACCGTTGGTCATGAAAATGGCGTTGCGAAGCGCAAAGTGAAAGGACAGATTGGCATCGTTGTAAACATCCTGCTTGGTTCGTTTGCGGACGGGTTTCTTTCTTGCTCCCGACAAAGACGACGATGCACTGCGAACGTTTGTCGTCTTGGTCGAGCCTGCAGCTGTGGTGGTGGTCGGTTCGAGTTTCATTTCCACTTGGATGCCCAGCTTGTTCAAGACGTCAAAGGGATGTAGGGCAAAGTACTCTGCCGTTGCCGTAACGTTGGTGTCTCCGGCCGCAAATAGCTTAATTTTGGGATATCCGTGCACGTCAAAATCGTGACAAACCGTCCTGTGGACGGAACAAGAAACGGCGTGCACTGTCACGTCCACATTGGCATCGCGCTTTGCCATTTCGATAATCTGTTCAGCAAACTCGACATAATGATCTCGAAAGTGTTGGCAATGGGGACACCATGGCTATATGGATATATTGTAGAGGGAGGGCACATCGATGGAAGAACGAGTGAGATCGAGAGTGTCGTTGTCGCAATAATAAGGGAGTGAACGGCAGGGGGGCCCTAACATGTCGACAAGGAGAACGGGCACCCAACCTAGCCCAGCCTAAATGTAGCACGAATTCCCGTTAAGGCACGCACGTACTTACTGCATAGAACTCGACTATTCGATAGCCTTGGTTGGATCCGTAGAGAAAATCGGGCTTTACTTCTGGATCATCCACGCCGCCCTCTTCTGTGCCAGTTTCAGGGAGGATAAAGTCCAGGACGGGCCCGGCATCGAACTCGTACATATAGTTGGAAGGTTCCTCTTCTTCTTCCTTATCCTCTTCCTCCTCTTCGCCTCCTTCTTCCGCTAGAGATTTATCTACGCGCAGTATTGCCAGCAGCACCAACAGTAACAGCCAGCGTACGATCCTCATGGTGCTAATGGGCTATAATTGGCTTTTTGATTTTATGAGTTTGTCGATGGTCGAGAGAATTGAATTCGATTTGATTCATTCCCGCCTGTGTGACGGGCTCGAACAAAAAGAAATCCGACGTAAAAAAGGCGATCGACAGCCGACAGCGCACACAATGAGAATTGATATTGTTATTATTGTTGCTGCATTCTTCGTCACTACCATGGCCACTCCCGCTACTACTACGAACACCGATGCATCAGCACCTTTGTCCAAGACGGTCTACTTGATTCGTCACGCCGAGTCCGAAGAGAATCGTCGCTTGGGATCCCTCAAAAGCATGGTCCGTGGCTTGGGCCGCTTTGCCCTGCCCAGCCGCGCCGACGTGGGTGCCTCGTTGGAGCTTTTGAACGTGACGAGTCAAGTCGACTCGGCCGTTAGTATCATGGGAACTCGGCAAATTACCAGCATGGCGGCAGCGTTGCAAGCGTCCAACTTTGTCACGGAACAGTCCATTGAATTGGTGGCCCATTCACCCTTGGAGCGGGCGCGGCAAACCAGTCAGGGACTGCTGGGGTGCATGGCCCCTGATCTCAAGGCGCCGTCGGTCCAACGCGTGACGGAACTCGATATTTTGAAGGAAAAGTACCCGTCGGAATGGATTCCCGGCAATTATGCCAGTTTTCAGAGCCGCATTGACGAGTTTGAAGCGTGGTTGCACCAGCAGCCCGAACGAACTGTTTGTGTGGTGGGGCATTCGCAGTACTTCAAGGCCATGCTGGGACTCGACTTCAAGTTTAGAAATTGCGATGTGTGGCAAGTTCAGTTCAATGGGCTCTCGAGAGAGCAGTCGACGGCGGATCCGACTGCACCAGCTTGCGCGACAACAACGAATCCAGTGGATATCGACGGAACAACGTATAACCTTCCTTCAGCTTGGTCCGGTCTGACCAAACTCCATACTTGCGTTGTTGCAGTGGAGGACAGTGAGAATAATGAGGATTCTTCATCCTAATCTCTTTACTCTAGAGCTTGATCGACCTGCTTGACGATACCAACGAATCAATCCAATGGAAATTGGCGGAGCGATGTATCAATATACCGTATGTAGCCTTCCAGCTGGAGGTACCGCAAAAGCAACGAGTACTGATTGGGAGGTAGACGGATTTGGTCTACTCGTATTGTACTAGTCTATCTCAACAGCAGGGCGTATTATGTTAATAACCTTATTATACACGCATACCCAAAACACCAAGCAAGCACACCTGCAATGGTACTGTAGCATTTTTTATTCGTCCAAAGCGTTTCTTGCTGAGCCTTGGAGGTGCAGCAATCTGTCGCGTTCTGAGTGGGAGTGTGGGAGTACTAGTCACGTTCGCCTCTCTACGCTACCGTGGACAAGACAAGCCACAATTGCCATTCATCGTGGACGCTCCGGGCGAGACCCATCCTTTCAATCGAAAAGACTCTGTGATTGACAGTTAACTCTGGATCGTCACGCTATACGGAGAAGAGCGTGGGACGCCGCTTCTCTCGACGATACGGATGCTTCCATCTGCTCACAATTCGAGATTCGAACACATTTTGACTACCCTCCCAATGAAGCTTTCCAGTATACTTCCCTTCATGGCCTTGGCTATTGCCACTGCGATTCCCGGTACGGTTCGTACTGATGCTACCGCTGCTGGTGCTGCGGGTGTAACGGTAGAAGCAAACAATGATCGCGAGCTGGAGGAGAAGTACATTTATCTTCCTCGGGGATCGGCTACTTGGGACAAATGCGCCTACGAAAAGACTGTCCTTTCCAACAGCGGAGGCTACGGACATGCGGATATCTATTGCGACCTCCCCGTCGAATACTATCGCTACCACGAGATTGTCTCGTTCCATGCTGTCCCGAGCAGAAACTGGGATGGCGACAAGAACCATTTGGATTGTTGGTTTGGATCGGACAGCCACGGTAACACCATGTTGCATTGCGACCATGATATTAACCGTGGTCGTGTGAAGCTCCACATGCTTTGTTGTCATGGAAATCAGGTTTTCGACTCGTTCGACATGCAGCCTCGTTTGGAGAAGACTGGACCCGAGGTCCCTCGTGGGGCTGACGAACCCTAGAAGACTGTCCAGCCTAACAATAACATTACTAGTAGCAAATAGTAGCGGTATGATGCAGCTACTAGATTTAAGACTTTCCTATCGTACCGTATACGGTTGATTCTATTCACGCGTTCTAGAGAAAGTGAGCTCTTGCATTTCACTGTTTATCGCTTGTCGATATATCAGACTGAAAGAATGACGATCGATCACTTCTGGGACTCGATAGTCACGATCGGCAACTTGCCGATAAGAAAGAGCGGAGCAATGACGAGCATCCTCCGAGATACGATGAAAGGGATGGATGATAACCATGATGAATCGTAATAAGCGTAAAAGACCAATAAGTTGAATAACAACAGTAAACAAAATAAGTGAGCTTTTAGATTACGATCTACGATCCCGGCGCTTGGCTATTCAAGCCAAGTGTACAGGATTCTACAGGGAATTGAACCGTGGAGGAACGATGGCTATGGACCGTGGAAACTCCACCAATTGACGAGTCCAATGCGAATGAAACCGTGCTAGAACGGGAGAATCGTTCCTTGGACACAGCATCCGTTTCAACAACGTTAGAGACAACGTGACTAACTTCCGGGACTCCATTAGGATTCCCGACACCCCTCTTCGATTTAGCCATTGGAACAGCCGCAGCGGGAGCTTCGCGGGTCTGGGCGACAATTGAACCTTCCTCAATAACAGGAGTTTCAATGAGAGACAGCTTGTAAGTTGCTTCCGGAGCAGGAACATTCTTGGTGCCAAGGTCGGCGAGCTGGCATTTGTCGCCGTCGATGTGAAGTAGTTGAATATGTCCGGCTTGACGTGCTTGTTGAATGTAATACCATCGGCGTGCAATGTGCCGAGACATACTGGTAGTGCGTTGGTTGCGAGTAGCAGCCATACCGGACAAACTGTCAGTGAACATGGGAACAGTGAAAGGACGGTCTTAATCACCGTAAACGAGATCGCAATAAATCATGGCGGTTTGCCTGGACGCCATGGCGGTAACCGTCATTGTGTTGGTTTCGGACTCGCACGAAGGCTGCAATGGGATTTGGAACAAAGGAGGAGAAGTTAATCAGTCCACCTTGAAGGAGACCAACATGACAACCGGTAAGCGGGCAGCATCACAATCACCAAAAGAGGAATCACAAAACCAAATAAAGCA
>Ga0307978_1001413_pt1 | contig 18012 bp, 18 predicted proteins | sample OrgLakmetage1056_FD_203151 | JGI IMG/M metagenome (GOLD analysis project Ga0307978, IMG submission 203151) | Saline water microbial communities from Organic Lake, Antarctica - #1056 | ecosystem: Environmental > Aquatic > Non-marine Saline and Alkaline > Saline | place: Antarctica: Organic Lake...
TTTCACATCCGTACTCCGAATGCTGTTTGGCTTGCCGACATCATCTATATCGACACGGATGAAGGCTGGCTCTACTTGGCAGGCATTAAGGACATGGCGACGCTTGAGATCTTGGGCTGGGCGATGGAGGATCACATGCGTGCAGAGCTTTGCTGTGACACTTACGATGGCTCTGGGGCGCAGAGGCCCGGTGCCCGGTTTGGTCCATCACTCCGACCGTGGAAGCCAATGCGCTGAAACGGAATATCGCGAGTTGATCAAAAAGGCTGGGCTCACGCAATCCATGAGCCGCAAGGGCGCGTGCTTGGATAATGCGCCGATGGAAAGCATCTTTGCGTCTTTGAAGAAGGAGGTGGTTCAACAGCGCCGCTTCATAACTCTGGCCGAGGCCAAGGCTGCCATCTTCGAGTACATTGAGGTGTTCTACAATCGCCAACGCCGTCATTCAGGCATCGGGTGCAAAACCCCAAAACAGGCATTTGAAGGTATGACTTGGAAAATGGCCGCGTAGGGTCAATGATCAAACTGTCCGGAAACAGGGACGAAGTTCAATTTGGCCGAAGCGTTTTGACTTTGCCCAGGCGGTACCATCGCTTTTCGTGGTGGGGTCCGCGCCTTGATGGCGGTGACTATCATGGGCGGCCGTGACTTTGGCAGTAATCGGGCGCGAATCGCAGTGCTAATCCTTCTTGAAGTTTAGTTTCGCGCCGCCTGGTGTTCGGAGGCGAAGGCAGGCGGCCGGTGCTCCACAGGGTGTGGCGCAAGGTGCGTTTGGGTATCACCCCAGACCCAAGCGGTATTGGACTTGGATGGTGGGTGCGAGCGATTATTTGCCGAAGAGCTGCCGCCAATAAAGGATGCCCGCCCGTGCCGAAGATCGACAAAATCACTGCCCGGATTATCGACCTGCCCACCATTCGCGGCCATGTGCTGTCTATGACGACGATGACCGTGCAGTCTTTGGTGCTGGTGCGCATCGACTTCGCAGACGGCTCGCACGGTATAGGTGAGGGTGCATCAATCGGCGGACTGAGCTATGGTGCCGAGAGCTGCGAGAGTATCATATCGGCCATCGTCACCTATATCGCGCCCGCCATCATTGGACTCGATGGTGACAACGTGAACGGCGCCCGCCTCGCCGCCGAGCGGGCTGTGCTGGGCAATCCCATTGCGCGCTGCACCGTGGAAAATGCGCTGTGGGACGGCTTTGGCCGCCGCTGCGATATGCCGGTTTCGGCGTTCTTTGGTGGCGCGCTGCATAGCGGGCTGGAGGTCGCTTGGACGCTGGCTTCGGGCAATGTCGAGCAGGACATTGAAGAGGCGCTGATGCTGCTGGAGCAGCGCCGCCACCGCCAGTTCAAGCTGAAGATCGGCAAGCGCGCCGTGCGCGATGACATTGCTCATGTGGCCAAAATTCGCGAGGCGCTGGGCGCAAGCGCGCGCATCACTGTGGACGTCAATCAGGCCTGGAGCCTGCATGACGCACGCATCGGCCTCAAAGGTCTGCAAGAGATTGGCGTCGACATGGTCGAGCAGCCCATAGCTGCCTGTCACTTGAGTGAGTTGGCGTATCTGTCGCGCAACTACGAGATCGCCGTAATGGCTGATGAGGCGCTGAAAGGCCCCGAGGACGCGCTGAACCACGTGCGCGGGCCTGCTGCCGACGCATTTGCCGTCAAGATCGCGCAATCGGGTGGGCTGACCCGTGCCCGCGACGTCATCAGCATTGGGCAGGCGGCTGGTCTTGGCCTATATGGGGGCACTATGCTGGAGTCTGGTGTCGCCACAGCCGCTGCGCTGCAATTGTTCTGCACCGTCGACCACCTTGCATGGGGGACCGAGCTGTTCGGTCCGCTGCTGTTCAAGGACGATATCCTGACCGAGCCGCTGACATATTCGGACTTTCAGGTTCACGTGCCTACAGGCCCCGGAAGTGGTGTGAATCTGGACGAGGAAAAAGTTGAATTCTACCAGCGCGGCCGTATCCGGCCCATGCAGGTAAAGGCAAGCGTCTGAACCGCCCCAAGGAGGGGCCAGACGACACCAAACTAGGAGGATATATCGACATGCTGACACTTCCCAAACTTGACGAGCTGGACCGCCGGCTAGAAAACATGGTCGAGGACGACCCCGAGAATGGCGTCTTCCGCGCGCGGCGTGACATGTTTACCGACCCCGACTTGTTCGAGATGGAGATGAAGCACATCTTCGAGGGTAATTGGATCTATATGGCGCACGAAAGCCAAATCCCTGATCCAGGCGATTATTTCACCCTCCACATGGGCCGCACGCCCGTTGTCATCACCCGCGACAAGGATGGCGAGCTGCACGCGCTGATCAATTCCTGCTCGCACCGGGGCGCGATGCTGTGCCGCTTCAAGCGGCGTAACCAAAAGACGTTTACCTGCCCATTCCACGGCTGGACATACTCGAACACTGGCAAGCTGCTAAAGGTCAAGGACCCTAAAGGCGCCGGATACCCAGAGCAATTCAATCAGGACGGCAGCCACGACCTGACGAAAGTCGCCAAGTTCGGCAACTATCGCGGCTTCCTCTTTGGCTCGCTCAATGCGGATGTAGAGGAACTGGAGGATTATCTGGGCGAGGCCAAGAAGATGATCGACATGGTCGCCGACCAGTCGCCCGATGGCCTTGAGGTGCTGCGCGGATCGTCGACCTACAGCTATGATGGCAACTGGAAGCTGCAGGCCGAAAACGGCGCCGACGGCTACCACGTGTCGGCAGTTCACTGGAACTACGTCGCCACCACCGGGCGCCGCACTCAAGACGGCAAGGAAGACAAGATCAAGGCTACCGATGCGTCCAAATGGTCAAAGCAGAAGGGCGGCTTTCACTCCTATGTCAATGGCCACCTGCTGTTGTGGACCACATGGGCCGATCCATCGAACCGCCCCAACTATGCCAAGCTGGACGAGTGGACCGAGCAATTTGGCAAGGAAAAGGCCGAGTGGATGACAGGCGTCCTGCGCAATCTCTGCCTTTATCCGAACGTGTTCTTGATGGACCAGTTCAGCAGCCAGCTGCGCATCTTCCGCCCGATCTCGGTCGACCAGACCGAAGTGACGATTTACTGTATTGCCCCCAAGGGTGAGAGCAAGACAAGCCGGGCACACCGCATCCGCCAATATGAGGATTTCTTTAACGCGTCTGGCATGGCCACGCCCGACGATACCGAAGAATTTCGTGCCACGCAGCGTGGCTATCAGGGCGGCGCCCACGCCAAATGGAACGACCTGACCCGCGGCGCGACCCAGTGGATTGATGGCCCGGACGAGGACGCTAAGGCGCTGGGGATTAACCCGATCATGTCGGGCGCCCGCACTGAGGACGAGGGCCTGTTCGTCATCCAGCACAGCCAATGGGCCGAACGGATGAAGACCGCGGTAGACCAAGAACGCCAGACACTGTCCGGCGCCAAAAAAGTGGCAGCGGAGTAGGGCATATGAACACGTCGACACTTGAAAAAACCGCCGCCACCGATGGTCTTAGCTATGAGCAGCTGCAACAGTTCCTGTTCGCTGAGGCACGCTGCCTTGACGATCGGGATTGGGATGCCTGGCTGGAATTTTATCATGACGATTGCGAATTCTGGATGCCCGCATGGGATGATTTCGACACGCTGACTGAAGATCCTCAGTCGGAAATGTCGTTGATCTGGTATCCTGACAAATCCGGAATTGAGGACCGCGTGTTCCGTATCAAGACGGACCGCTCGTCCGCCACATCCCTGCCCGAGCCGCGCACGGCGCACTTCATCGCCAACATCGAAGTGCTGGAGCGCGCGGGCACCTCCATGAAGGTGCGGTACAACTGGCAAACGCTCAGCTTTCGCTATGGCGATACGGATCGTCACTGGGGCACATCATTTTATACGATCGATACGAGCGGAGCCAAGCCGCTGATTCGAAATAAGAAAGTAGTGTTAAAGGATGATCATATCCACCATGTCGTGGACGTGTACCACACCTAAACCCACACCCATTCCAGTCAGATAACCCGTCTCCCGGTCCGGCGCTTCGCGGCTGGACCGGGCAAGGGAGGAGTATCCCGATGGCCTATCAGGTCGCGCTGAATTTTGAAGACGGCATCACCCGCGTCATCAACGTGGATGAGGACGAGAAGTTGACTGACGCTGCCTTTCGCCAAAAAATCAACCTGCCCATGGATTGCCGCGACGGCGTCTGCGGTACCTGCAAGTGCAAGTGCGATGAGGGCAAGTATGAGCTAGAGTTCTATATGGATGAGGCCATGACCGAGGAGGAGGCCGAGGAGCGCTTTGTGCTGGCCTGCCAGATGACGGTCGAAAGCGATTGCATCATCTCGGTCCCGGTATCGTCGCAGGTCTGCAAGACGGGCGCACAGTCGGTTAAAGGTGCAGTGACGGCCATCGATGTGCTGTCGGACACCTCGTACAATCTGTCGGTGAAGATGGACAAAGCTATGGGCTTCTTACCCGGCCAATACGTGAATATCTCGGTTCCTGGCGCTGATACGCACCGGTCCTATTCATTTTCATCGCGCCCCGGCGCGGATGAGGCGACGTTTTTGATCCGCAATCTGAACGGTGGCGTGATGTCCCGCTATCTGGCCGCAGGCGCTGTTGGTGACGCGGTCGAGCTGACTGGCCCGATGGGTGGGTTTTACCTGCGCACCATGCAGCGCCCCCAGCTGTGGCTGGCCGGCGGCACCGGCCTTGCGCCTTTCCTGTCGATGCTGGAGGCTGTGGCCGAGGTAGGTACCGAGCAGCAGATCACGCTATACTATGCCGTCACCAACGCGGCCGATCTAGTCGAGATGGAGCGGGTTCAGGCGCTAGCCGAGAAAATCGGCAGCGTTCGCGTCATCACCGTCCTCGCTGCCGAGGGCGTTGCGCATGATCGCATGGGCTTTGTCACCGATCACGTCACGGCAGATGAGCTGAACGGCGGCGATGCCGACGTTTATCTATGTGGCCCTCCCCCGATGGTCGAGGCGGTACGCCAGCATTTCAAAGGGCTGGGCGTCGAACCTGCGAATTTCTACTTTGAGAAGTTCACTGCCAATGACACGGCAGAGGCAGCATGAGCATGCGTTTCGCGGGCAAAGTTGCTGTGATCACCGGCGCGGGGCAGGGCATCGGTCGCTGCGTGGCCGAGCGTATGGCCGCCGAGGGCGCAGAGGTACTGATCGTCGACCGCTCCGACGCGCGTCTTGAGGTGGTGGATGCGATCAAGGCTGTGGGTGGTATCGCGCACGAGATTGCTGTCGATCTGGAGACTTATGAGGGTTGCGAGGCAGCTATTCAAAAAGCCACCGAACTGTGGGGCCGGATCGATATCTTGGTTAACAATGTCGGCGGCACCATTTGGGCCAAGCCGTTCGAGCATTACGAGCCGCATCAGATTGCCGCTGAAATCAGCCGTTCGCTTATGCCGACGATCTATTGCTGCCACGCCGTGTTGGTTCCGATGCTGGAGGCCGGCGCAGGCGTGATCGTTAACGTCAGCTCCATCGCGACACGCGGCCTGAACCGCGTGCCATATGGCGCGGCCAAGGGTGGGGTGAACGCGATCACCGCAAACCTCGCTTGGGAAGTGGCCGAGCGGGGCATCCGCGTCGTCGCCACAGCACCCGGCGGGACAGACGCGCCGCCGCGCGCTGTGCCGCGCAATCCAAACGCGGCAGAGGGGCAGCGCGAGGACTGGTACCAGACGATCGTCGATCAGACGATCCAGTCCAGCCCAATGAAACGATACGGCACGCTGGATGAACAGGCAGGTGCAATCTTGTTCCTGGCCTCGGACGACGCGTCATACATTACCGGCGTCACGCTGCCTGTGGGTGGCGGCGACCTCGGATAACCAGCCAAATTAGCTGGTCAATTTGTTTTCAGGGAGGAAACACAACCATGAAGAAACTAACTCAAACCGCCGTTGCGGCACTGATTGCTACGCTGGGCACATCGGCGGTAACATCCGCCAATGCCGAGGACATCAAGGTGGGCCTATTGCTGCCTTATTCCGGCGTCTATGCTGCTTTGGGCAATGAAATCGAGGCGGGCTTCCGCCTCGGCTTGGAGACGTTCGGGGGCGAGACCACCGATACGTTTGAGATCGTCACCGAAGACACCGAAGTCAAGCCGCCCGTCGCGCTGGGCAAGGCCAAGAAGCTGGTCTTGCAAGACGAAGTCGACGTTCTGGTCGGCATCGTCAGCTCGGGTGTTCTGGGCGCGGTGCGCGACTTTGTCGACGGCGCCAAGGTGCCGCTGATCGTCGCCAACGCGGGCAATGACGAGGCGACAGGCGCAAGCTGTAGCGCCTACATCACGCGCCTGTCGTTCTCGAACGGTCAGGTCAACCGTCCGATGGGCACTCATCTGTACGAGCAGGGCGTGCGCAAAGTGTTCACCATGGCGCCCGACTATGCGGCCGGCCGTCAGATGATCGGCGCCTTCGCGGAATCGTTCACCGCAGCGGGCGGCGAGATCGTCGGTCAGGATTGGACCCCCTTCCAAAAGACGCAGGATTTCGGCCCCTACATGGCTAATGCCAAGGCCAGTGGCGCGGACGCCGTCTATGTCTTCTACGCGGGAGGTGAGGCGATTTCCTTCGTCAAGCAGTATGACAGCTTTGGCCTGAAGGCCGATCTGCCGCTCTATGGTGCGGGCTTTCTCACGTCGCCCCTCTATGTCAATGCCCAAGGCCCTGCAGCTATCGGTGTGATCGCGGCTCTGCACTACGTCCCAACCATTGAAAACGACGCCAACAAGGTGTTTGTCGAGGCGTTTTCAGCTGCTAACGGGCGATCGCCTTCTGAATTTGCGGTCCACGGCTATGACGCTGCCCGCGCATTGGTGCTGGCCTCGGCTGGCGGCGCGAACGACGGCGAAGCGCTGGCAGCCGCCCTGAGCAAGACATCCTTCGACGGACCGCGCGGCGCGACGTCGATTGATCCGGCGACGAACAACATCGTCCAGCCGATCTATGTCTACGAGACGGTGGCCAATGAGAACGGTGAAGGCCTGACCCAAAAGATCCTGGCGACGCTGCCCGCAACGCCAGATGCGGCCAACGGTTGCACTCTGGGCGGCTAACACGCTTGAACGAGGGGCGCTCGGCCTAGCGCTGCGCGCCCCTTATCCGTTCTATCCCCCGAGGAGGTGACTCAAGATGGATGTCGGTTTCTGGCTATTCCAAACGCTGAACGCATTGCAGCTGTCGATGCTGCTTTTCTTGCTGTCCGTCGGACTGACGGTGATCTTTGGGCTGATGCATTTTGTCAATCTCGCCCACGGCTCGCTCTATGCACTTGGCGCGTATGTGGCGGCCAGCACGGCGGGTGTTGTGGGCTACTGGGGCGCATTTTTTCTTGCGCCCATTGCCGTCGCGGCTATCGGTTTTGTCCTTTATGCGCTGATGATCCGGCGGATGCGCAAATCGGGGCCGATGGCGCAGGTTTTGGTAACATTCGGGCTGATTTTCGTGCTGCTGGACCTGACGCGCATCATTTGGGGCGATCTGGCGCTGGGTATCCAATTGCCGCCGCTTCTGTCGGGGCGTATCAGTCTTGGCTCGCTGGAATATCCCATCTATCGCATGTTCATCATTGCACTTGGCCTTGCCGTATTCGCCGCATTGGCGCTGGTGCTGGGGCGCACGCAGATTGGGGCGATGATCCGCGCGGGCGTTGACAATGACGCAATGGCAGCCTGCCTCGGCATCAATGTTGAGAAGCTGTTTTTCGCTGTCTTTTGCGTTGGCTGCGCGCTGGCTGGGCTGGCGGGTGTGATCGCGGCGCCTATCCTGTCAGTGACGCCTGACATGGGCTTGCAAATCTTGATCCCGACGTTGATCGTCATTGTGATCGGCGGCCTCGGCTCGCTTAAGGGGGCATTCGCCGGCTCGCTGATCTACGGCTTTGTGCAGACGTTCGGCGCCGTCCTATTGCCTAGCTTTGCGTCGGTCATCGTCTATGCGCTGTTGGCTGTCGTTCTAGTGATACGGCCCACTGGCCTCTTTCCGGCAAAGGCGTAACCCATGTTTAGACATACCCCGTTTCGCATCGCGACGCTGTTAGCCCTCTTGGTGGGCATGGTGATCGCATCCTTTTTTGCCGGATATTTTGGGCTCGAGATCATGTCCGAGATCATCGTTCTGGCGATCCTCGTGCTGGCGCTGGACCTTGTCGCAGGATTCGGCGGCATGGTGTCGCTTTGCCATGGCGCGCTACTGGGCTTTGGCGCCTACGCCTTTGCCGTCTTCACCGCGCTGCTGGGCTGGGATCCGTCGGTGGCGATGATTGCTGCCATTGCAGCGACCGGCGCGGTGGGCTGGATTATTGGAGCGCTCTGCTCGGGCAGTCACGGCATCTATTTCATCATGGTCACGCTGGCCTTTGGTCAGATGGCGTATTCATTCGTCTTTGGCGCCGCCTTTCTGGGTGGTGATGACGGGATGTCGGGTATCACCCGGCCTGACCTCAGCGCCATCGGCGTTGATTTGAACGACAGTCGCAGCTTCGTGTTGTATGCGCTGGTTTGCGCTGTGATCGCCTACCTCTTTGCTGCGCAGTTCCTGCGCTCGGGCCTTGGCCGCAGCCTTGTGGGCGTCCAGCAAAGTGAACAGCGGGTGCGTGCGCTCGGGTTGGTGCCGTGGCGGACCAAGGCGCATGCCTTTGGCGTCTCTGGCCTGATTGCGGGGTTGGCCGGCGTGCTGGCTGCGCAGCACATCATGTATATCTCGCCAGGGTTGCTATCTTGGACGGTCTCAGGTGAGGCGCTGGTGGTGGTCATCCTTGGCGGTCTTGGCACGCTAGTCGGGCCGCTGGTAGGCGCGGTTGCATTTGTGCTGATCAAGCATGAGGTCGCGGCGGTGACGCCTTACTGGCATTTGGTCGTCGGGGTCATTCTGATCGCGGTGGTGATGAGCCGGGCCAACGGTATCTTTGGCTTTGTCGAGGTGCGGCTGAACCGGCGGCGCGCAGCCAAGGTTGCGGCGACAGATGTCAAGACGGATGCCAAGCTGGGCAAAACAGAAGGACAGGTGCGTGATGCTTGAGGTAAAGGGACTGGATAAAAGCTTTGGTGCGATCCATGTCACGCGCGACGTGTCGTTGTCGCTAAATATGGGTGAGCGGCGTGTGATCCTCGGCCCCAATGGGGCGGGCAAGACGACGTTGTTCAATCAGCTGGTTGGCGAGATCGCGCCTGACAAGGGTACCGTGACGCTGGGCGGCGAGGATATCACACCTCTGGGCGTGGCCGCGCGCGCGTCCAAGGGGCTGTCGCGTAGCTATCAGAAAAATACGCTATTTGACGGGCTGTCCTTGCGCGAAAATCTGGGGCTGGCGGCTGCGATTCACACTGGTGCTGCGCGCTCCGTCTTTCGGGACAGCATGACTGATAAAAAGGTTTGCGAGATTGTCGAGGAGACGGCGCATCTGGTGCACCTGTTGCCGCACTTGGATCTGATGGTATCGGAGGTGTCGTATGGTATTCGCCGCCAGTTGGAGGTGGGCATCGCGCTGGCCACGCGCCCCCGCGTCATTCTGATGGATGAGCCGACATCAGGCATCGGCCCTGAGATGAGCCATGCGTTCCATACTATGCTGAACGATCTGCCGCGTGACTTGACGCTGCTGATTATCGAGCATGACATGGACCTGGCGTTCGATGTGGCTGACAGTATCACGGTGCTGAATTACGGCGAGGTCGTATTTGATGGCACTCCAGACGAAGCACAGGGGTCGGACCTGCTGAAAGAGATCTATCTGGGGAGCTGGGAAGATGCTTGAACTCAAGCGGGTCGAGAGCGGTTATGGCGAGACGCAAGTGCTGTATGGCATGGACCTGCACGCACAGCCGGGTCGCGTGCTGGCGGTGCTGGGCCGCAATGGTGCGGGCAAAAGCACGACGCTGAAAACAATCATGGGCCTCTTGCCGCTGCAAGCGGGCGATATGACGCTGGACGGCGCCCGTCTGAACGGCACGCCGCCCTACGAGGTGGCGCGCGCCGGTATCGGCTATGTGCCTGAGACGCGTGATATCTTTCCGTCGCTCAGCGTGCGCGAAAACCTTGATCTGGCGGCCTCACGCGGGCGCAGTGGTGACTGGACGATGCAGACGGTGACCGATCTTTTTCCGCGTCTGGCTGAGCGGATGGATAATGGCGGCCAGCAGCTGTCTGGCGGCGAGCAGCAGATGCTGGCGATCGCGCGCGCGCTGCTGTTGAACCCACGGTTACTGATCCTGGATGAGCCGACAGAGGGGCTCGCGCCGATCATCGTAAAGCTGATCCACGACAAGCTGCAGGACCTGCGTAAGGCTGGCCTGACGATGCTGCTGGTCGAGCAAAACTTTGGCTTTGCCACGTCATTGGCCGATGATATCGCGGTTGTGTCGAAGGGTCAGGTCGTCTGGATCGGCACGCCGCAGGGCATCCGCGCCGATACCGAAATGCAGCACAAGTGGCTGGGCGTCTGATCAACTGATTTATAAGATACGGCGCGCAACCCGCTGTGCGATGCCGATGAAGTTCTGCACATGCACGCCCTGCTCGTCCCTGCGATAGTTGATCGATAGCGCAGTATGGGCCAGCTCGGGTTCGATGCTGGGGAATTTGATCCCGTTGCGCTGGGCACTGCCGACGGATGCAGGGACCACGCAAATCCCCTCGCCGATGGCGACGAGGCTGAGGGCGGTCTGCAGATCCATCGTGAACACCCGGTTTTCGATCTTGATCCCCTTTTCCTCACAGGCCTTCAGGACGAGATCGGCGTAGCTGGGCCGGGGGTACTCGGGATAGAGGATCATGTTCTGACCCGTAAGTGTGCCGAGGTCCACGACGCGGCGGTTGCCTGTGTCCAGCGTGTCGGGCGCGGCCAGGATCAGTGGCTCTTCCTGCAGCTTCTTGACGGCAAATTCTGCATCCTGCAGCGCGGGGCGGGCAAATGCCACATCGATAGCCCGCGCGATGAGCTGGCGATGCAGCTGAGCATTGTTCATAGGGATAAGGCTAAGGTTGATCTGCGGATAATTAGCACGAAATGATTTGATGATGTTCGGCAATATACCGTAGGTCGCCGACCCGACAAAGCCGATGCGCAGCCGCCCTTGCGATCCATGTCCGATGCGGCGCAGTTCGAGCCGGATATCGTCCATCATGTTCAGCACGTCGCGCCCGCGTTCGTGTAGCCGCTCCCCTGCCTGCGTTAGCGTGATCGAGCTGCGGCCGCGGTTGAACAGGATCGCCTCGACATCCTCTTCCATCTGCTTGATCTGGCGCGATAGCGGCGGCTGCGCCACGCCGAGACGCTCGGCCGCTCGGCCGAAATGCAGTTCGTCGGCGACTGCCATGAAGTAGGTGAGTTGCTTGAAGTTCATCTCGCTCGCCTGATTACTACGGACGCTTAAGGTATGTAGCGCCCAAACGCTTACGGCAATGATGCGCTGCAACAGCGCAAAGCAACAGAGCGGCCCTTTTTGGGGCCGCTCTCAGGTCGCGTGCTTCTCAGACCGTTTTCAGGCGGCCTTGGCGCCTGCCTCAGCCCTGAGAATAAAATCGAACTTGAGGTGCAGATCCGTGCCCAGCGACGGATCAGCCTTCTCAAACTTTCCGATCAGGCTTTCCTTGACGGCAAATACACTATCGTCGTCCAGATGCTTGCTCTCGGCGTCGAAGATCTGGCTGACCAACGGGCGATACCCGCCCTTCGAGATGATGAAATGCATGTGACCGGGGCGCATCGGATGATGGCCCATGTAGCGCAGCAGTTCGCCCGCCGTCTCATTGTCAGGGATCGGGTAGGGCACGGGGCGCACGGCGATAAAAGCGTAATGCCCGTTTTCATCCGTCTCGAACCGGCCGCGCAGGTTATATTCGGGTTGGTCGGGATCGAGGTTCTCATAGATGCCGTTTGGCGCGTCCTGCCAGACATCCATTGTCACGTTCGCCAACGGCGCACCTGTGGTGTCATGGATATGCCCTTCGAAATAGGCGGTTTCCTCGTTGTCGAAATGCTTGAGGATGGTTGACGCACCTTTGGGCAGGACGGGCGGGTTCTCACGATAGAACGGGCCCAGGACAGTCGACGCGCTCTCGTTTTCTTCGACGGGGTTTGTCAGCATGTCGGCCAGCACTTCGATACCCAGAATATCGCCTAGGAGGATGAATTCCTGGCGGTTCTCGTCGCAGGTCTGACCAGCCCGTTTGAGGAATTCGCAGCCCTCGATAAATTCGCTGTGCTGCAGGTTCACGTCCTTGCAGAAATCATGCATGTGCCGGATGAGCGAGCTCATGATCTCGCGCTGGCGGTCGGTGACATCGCCGTTCTTGCCCAGCGAGGCGATGACGACGTCGGTGATGTTTTCCAGTGATACGATGCCCATCAGGGACCTCCCGTTGAATCAGATGCGTGTAACAGAGGGTGCACCAAAGGCGCAAAATCTCCCCCTCCGTTGACCGTATCATTCCCCATCTGCGCCCCGCACCCAATACCCCCAGCGGTATCGAGCGATACTCTGCGCGGTATTGAGCGATGCCGCGCAATAGGCCAACGTCTCGGCGGAACTGGGGTATGATTGGCCCTAAGGCCCTGAGCGGAGGACGCAAGCCATGATCGCCACACTTAAGGACATGCAGGAGCAGCTGAATTCGGCGCCGCATCTGGTCAGGTTGGGTCGCCTTTTCTCCGAGACAGTGTTGCTGGGTATTGGCGAGGACGAGTATTACCTGACGTTCGACAAGGGTCAGCTGGTCGAAGTCACGCCTGGCCCCAGCCGCAAGACGCCTTACCGGTTCTCATTCCACACCGACGCGGACGCGCTGGAGCGGTTCTGGCAGCCAATCCCGGTGCCGGGCTTTCACGACATATTCGGCCTCGTCAAGATCGGGCGCGGGCGCATCACGGGTGACATCCTGTCACTGGTCAAGAATCTGCGCTATTTCAAGGCCTTCATGGCTCTGCCGCGCGGCCAGCGGAGGGCAGGGGCATGAGCATCGAGCCAATCACAGGCCGCTACCTGAGCATCACGGTCGGCGGCGCCGCCCGTCGCATCTACTTCGAGGAGGCGGGGCAGGGCCGCCCGGTCCTTTGCCTGCATACGGCTGGCGCGGATACGCGCCAATGGCGCCACCTGATGAACGACGAAGGCATGACTACAAACCACCGCCTGATCGCGTTTGATATGCCGTGGCACGGCAAATCCCTACCCCCCGAAGGGTTTGAGACGGATGAATATCTGCTGACCACGGACGCTTATATCGAGACAGTATTGGCCGTAATGGACGGCCTCGGTCTTAAGCAGCCCATCCTTGCAGGCTGCTCCATGGGTGGGCGGATCGCGCTGCAATTCGCGGCGCTATATCCAGAACGCTTTGCGGGGTTCATCGCGATCGAGGCCAGCGATTTTCAACCCGCCTGGTACGATATCGACTGGTTCCACCGCCCTGATGCGCATGGTGGCGAAATGGGTGCGGCCCTCGTGTCGGCTAATATCAGCCCCTACGCGCCCGAGGTCGAGCGCTGGAATACCCTCTGGATGTTCATGCAATCTGGGCCGGGCGTCTTTCGCGGCGATCTGAGCTTTTACACTCAGGACGACAGCTTGATCGCGCGCCTGGGTGACATAGATACCGCGCGCACCCCGGTCCATATGATCGTCGGCGCCTATGATCTTACCTGCACGCCCGAGGATGCGCAGCGCACGGCGGACGCGATCCCCGGTGCCACGCTTGCGGTGATGGACGAGCTGGGCCATTTTCCCATGTCCGAACATCCCGATGGGTTCCGTCCCTTCTTTGTTGATGCCCTGGCGCGGATGCCCAAGGCCCGAGGCTAGGCCATGAAGGCGCGCGCCGGCATGCCAGATCCGCGCAGCCTGCTGCGCGACGCGTCGGCCACGGCCATCGCGGCTGGCTTCCTTGCGGTTCTGGTCTCCATCGCCGGCCCGCTGCTGATCTTCTTGCAGTCTGCGCGTGCCATGGGCGTGACCGAGGCGGTCTTCTCGGGCTGGATCGCGGCCATTTCGGTGACTGCCGGGCTGGCCTCCATCGGGCTGAGCATGGCGTTCCGTGCGCCCGTCTTGGTCGCATGGTCGGCGCCGGGTGTGGTGCTCTTGGCTACGGTCGGTCCGACATTACCATTCTCGGACGTGGTGGGCGCCTATATCGCATCGGCTCTGATCATTCTCGTGGTTGGGGTCACCGGCCTTTTTGACCGGTTGCTGGCGCTGGTGCCGCCTGCAGTCGCCAGCGGCATGATGGCGGGTATCCTCTTTAGCTTCGGGATGCAGGCGTTGGGCGGGTTCGAGACCGCGCCGCTAATGGTGGGCGCGATGCTAATGGCGTTTGTCGTGCTTTCGGTGATCACGCCGCGCTTTGCGTTGATCTGGCTCTTGGCGATCACGCTGGGGTTGACAGTGCTTTTGTCGGATGGCGGCGGCCCACCCCCGCGCCTCTTTCCTGAATTGCACGTGACATGGCCAACATTCTCTGCAGAGGCGCTTCTCGGCCTTGCCCTGCCGCTGACTGTCACCACTTTGACCGGTCAGTTTCTGGCCGGCCTTGCCATCCTGCGTGCGCATGATTTCCATGTGCCCGCGCGGCCCATCCTTGTGATCGCCAGCCTTGCATCCCTAGTAGGCGCGTTATTTGGCGGCATCACCACGGCGCTGGCGTCAATCACCATGGCGCTGGGGGCCAGCGACGAGTCGCACCCCGACCCGACCCGCCGCTATGTTGCCGGTGTTGCCACCGGGGTCTTCTTCGTGATCTGCGCCGTTTTTGCGGGCGCCATTGGATGGGCCATGCTGCGCATCCCCGCTGAGTTGATAGCGCTTCTTGCAGGCCTCGCGCTGTTGGGAGCTATCGCCAAGGGGCTGGGCGATATGCTTGCTAGCGGGCCCGATATGCAGGCAGGAATGCTGACGTTCATAACCACTGCCTCGGGCTTCGTGATACTCGATATCGGATCTGCCTTCTGGGGCATTCTCGTTGGGGTTGTCGCGGTGCATGGCGCGCGTCTGGCGCACCATCTGAAACCCGCGCGCCAGACGCGCAATGATAGGACCTAATCCATGAGTAACGCCTGCATCCTCTGCGTCGCTATCACTGGCAGCCTGCCGACCGAGGCAAACAACCCCGCCGTGCCAACCACTGTGGCTGAGCAGGTTGAAAGTACGCATGAGGCGTTTGAGGCCGGCGCGTCCATCGCCCATTGCCATGTACGAAATGACGACGGTACGCCCACGGCAGATCCTGATCGATTTGGCGCCCTGCTAGAGGGATTGCGCAGCCACTGCCCTGGCATGGTCATACAATTCTCGACTGGCGGGCGCTCTGGTGCGGGGCGCGAGCGGGGGGGGATGCTTCCGCTGCGGCCAGACATGGCGTCGCTGTCGGTGGGGTCTAACAATTTTCCTGCGCGCGTCTATGAAAATGCTCCCGATCTGGTCGATTGGCTGGCGGGCGAGATGCGCAGATACGACGTCATGCCCGAGGTCGAGGCCTTTGATCTGAGCCACATCCATCAGGCCGCCCTGATGCATGCCGATGGCCGCTTGCCACGCAAGCTCTACGTCCAGTTCGTTATGGGTGTCAAAAACGCAACTCCCGTCGACCGGGACATCTTCGACTACTACGTCCGTACGGTGGCTCGTATTGCGCCGGGTGCCGCATGGTGTGCCGCCGGCATCGGCGCGCATCAGCTGACGGTTAACGAATGGGCCATTTCCGCAGGCGGGCACACCCGCACCGGGCTCGAGGACAACGTGCGCCTTGACCGCGATACGTTGGCTCCGTCCAATGCCGCCCTTGTGCGCCGTGCCGCAGACTTGTGCGAAAAGTACGAGCGCCCCGTCGCCACATGGCGAGAAGCACGCGCGATCCTCGAACTACCTATACCGCCGCTAGACTCTGTTGCACAAATTGGGTGAGCGATTCATGTCGTGAATACAATGTGGTAGCCGGTCCGCATGAGCAAACCCACATCTCCTACATACAAGGCTATGAACTGGGCCGTCTATAATGATGTGCTGAAGCGCCGCGGGTCACTGACGTTCCGCTGACCGGCAACACATCCTTGCATGTGTGAGAGGCTGGTTCGATTCCGAGATGAACTGAAATGCCAGACCTTCCGGCAACAGGGGCAGATCGCGGATCTTCAGTGACGTCGCGATTCAGGCCTGTTTGACGTTGAAAGTGCTGTTCGGGATGGCGCTTCGCCAAACGACTGGCGTCGTGGAAAGTCTGCTTCGGCTGACGTGGTTGGGCTGGGACGTGACTGACTTCAGCACCATCTGCCGACGTCAGAGGACGCTTGCGGTCAACATCGCGGCTCGAAGGTCCCGCTTACCTGCAAGCCCCCTTTTAGGCTGTGCTGCGCACTACCCTGCCGGGCATTGGACAGCACAGGGATCAAGGTTGAGAGTGAAGGCGAGTGGAACGCGCGCAAGCACGGCGGCCCGAAACGACGTATCTGGCGTAAGATCCACATCTACTGCCTGGCAGGCGATTGCAAAGCAATCTGCCGAGAGGGGGTATCGATGAGCAGAAGCTGGAAATCGGAGCGATTGAGATCAGCGGCAGCAATACCGGGGATACACTGATGTTGCCTCACCTACTCAACCAGATCCGGCGCGATCAGCAGATCGGAAGCGGGACCGCCCCCTCTCGGCAGATTGCTTCGCAATCGCCTGTCGGGCGATGGATGGCGCATATGACACGCGCGGATGCCACAACGCCATCGCTGACTATGGTGCGGCTGCAGTGATTCCGCCACGCAAAATGCCCAGCCGTGGAAGCCAAGCGCCGATGACGCCATCGCCCGGAACGACGCGCCCCGCGTATCGAAGGTCCTAATTGTTCCATCCCGGATGATCACATAGATCCTCGTCGATCTGCATTTTTCATGTCAAGATGTCTTTTGGGTGACATCCGGGAGGGCGCTTAATGCTAATCCATCTTCATAGCCAGGCGACAACAACGCCTAAGATACGGGCCGCCATCCAGGTGAGCGACGAGCCCGCATGGGTTCTGGCTGAGCGTTTTGGCACAACCGAACAGACAGTTTGGAAATGGCGCAAGCGCGACAGTGTTCATGACCGCAGACACACAGCGCACCGGCTACAAACAACGCTCACGCATGCTCAGGAGGCCGTTGCGCTTGCGCTGCGCAAGACGCTGCTCGTATCGCTGGATGACCCACTGGCCGTGGTGTGAGAGCTTCTGAACCCGGATGTCTCGCGCTCTGGACTGGATTATTCGCCATTGTCACTCGGAGCAATGGCGCAACAAAGGCTCATCTGCGGCGGCATGGGGTGAGCACCCTGCGCGATCTTAAGGCAGAGGCCACTCGCCCAAAGCATAGCGGCTTCAAGGCTTATGAGCCGGGATATCTGCATATCGACGTGAAGTACCTGCCACACCCTCTTGGGACATTTCCTTCGGAAATACCCTGCCGGGCACTGAATGGCGGATGAGACCTCACGCTGCTCTCTGTTCTTTGCTATTGATCGGGCGACTCGCCTGGGCTTCATTCGCATCTACAACAACAAAATAGCCGCCAATGCACGTCGCTTTCTGCGTGATTTGGAACCCGCCTGTCCCCCTCTCGGGACATTGCTGCGCAATGCCTTGTCGGGCAATGGATACGCATCCGCACCATTATCGCGGACAATGGCACGGAGTTCACTGACCGACTTTTTGGTCTAACTGTCACATCCCGGAAGGTAGTATGGCTGTTTCCTAAACAGAACCGGCTTGAGTTTGTGCCAGTCCTTCATCGCCCGCAAGGGTGTCTTGCTGCCCAAGGCTGATTGTGGCGACGGCGGGGTTTATAGAGTATCCGTCTTGATCAAGCGGTTTTTGGGGTCCACGTGCGATCAGCTTTGACAAGTGCATTTGCCATTTCGATGAGCTTGCGCATGACGGCGACGATGGCGACCTTGGCGGGTTTTCCTGCCGCACGCAGTTGTTCGTATTTGGCTTTGAGGTCTGGGTTGCACCGCATAGCGAC
>Ga0307978_1001414_pt1 | contig 18011 bp, 14 predicted proteins | sample OrgLakmetage1056_FD_203151 | JGI IMG/M metagenome (GOLD analysis project Ga0307978, IMG submission 203151) | Saline water microbial communities from Organic Lake, Antarctica - #1056 | ecosystem: Environmental > Aquatic > Non-marine Saline and Alkaline > Saline | place: Antarctica: Organic Lake...
TAACCTTACTGGGGATATCTCTCACAACTTCAACTTCAACCAACTCAGGCAGGGGGAAGCAAGTGGAACATGGCGCGACGAGCGACGAGAGAGAATGGAATTAGAGGGAACGGAGGCACAGGTGATAACGTACAGGTGATCGGTAGTGCATTCAGGATCCAGGAAGCATACTGTTGTCTGCCGTACCACTACAGGTCTGTACTACCATTTACTGAACTAGTGAGAGAGAGAGAGAGCATACCGTAAGACATTGCCAGAATGCCGTCGTTGCAAAGAGTCACAAACCACTGCTTCTTCCTGGCGGTCGCACTGTGGCTATCCACCGCAGGCCGGCAGTTGTGGCACGTACAGGCGTTTTTGATGACTCCTACTACTACTACTACTCTTTCGACGGCAAGCTTTGGTAGTCCGAAACCACAGCGGGTCCCAACAAGACTCTGGCAGCAGCCAACGTCGTCATCGTCATCGTCCGCATCGGGTAGTACCAGTTCAAGGAGTAACTTGTCGTCGTTGGCGTCTCTCCGCAACAACAACACGACATTATCAACTGTAACAACAAACGGAGAGATTCCTGCGCTCACGCCCTACCAGATTCTCCATCCCCATTTGTTTTCGGCCAAGAGCACGGGTCACGACCGAACCCTCCCTCTCTATCGCGTCTTGCAACTCCTGCGACAAGCCGTCCAAGCGATACGCGACCATCCCGAGTTGGTGGCACAAGTACTACCCCACTCGACAATAACAACATCATCATCATCATCCACCGATACCACACCACTCCGCTTCATTCGCATCGAGCACACAATTTCCCACGCGGTCGATCCGCTCACGTGGTTGCACGCCAACCAGCGCGCCACGGCCCAACAACCCATTCTGTACTTTCAGTCGGCCAGTGCCGACTTGGAAACGGCCGCCGTGGCGAGTGCAACGACGATCCGAGACACGGTCACCGTGTGGGACCGCGTGTTGGACCGTTTGCCAAAGGGCAGTCGCTTGTACGGAGGACAGCGGTTTGATAGTACTACCACTACTGCTGGTAATGCCACGGCAGGCATGGCGTCGGAATGGAACGCGTTTGGGGGAGCGTTTTGGATGCTGCCTGTGGTGGAACTGCGACAAGAGTCTCGTAGCAGTAGTAGTAGTAGTGAGGGGAACGAGCAAGGTGCTCGTTCTCGTGGCAAGGAAACGGTGTTGGCCGTGCACTTGGCAGCAGCAACAACAACAGCAGCAGCAGCAGCAGCAAATGGTAACGATACAAATGAGTGGGTCCAGGCTGCAACCGAGGCACTCGATCTTCTCGAGAGACTCACCGAGCGCGTTTCGGCAGCTGTTCCGCCCACGACACTCCCACCCGTCTTGTCGCGAGATTCCAACTACGGACCGGACTGCGACGGCCAAGAGTTGTACGAAAACTCCATTGCCCAAGCTTTGGAGGCTCTGGACAATGGAGACTTACAAAAGGTGGTACTGGCACGAAAACAGACCATGCACTTTGGAGTAGAAAACTTTAGCGCCTTGGATATTCTGCGACGGTGGAAATACGGTGGTCACGAAGGTGGGCACCTTTTTTTGTTGCGACCAGCTGGAGGTGCACCAGAGTTCTTTGGATGTTCACCCGAGCGCCTCTTTCAGATTCGCGATGGCCAAGTTAGCTCGGAGGCCTTGGCCGGAACAAGGCCGCGAGGAGCGTCCCCAGCAGCCGATGAAGCGCTTCTTCGTGAATTGCTTTCCTCGTCGAAAGACCGACAAGAGAATCGAATGACGGGAAGGTATATTGAAAGTGCATTTCGATCCTTGGCGTCCAAAGGCTGGATCTCCTTTGAGGATATTGAAGGTGCAGACAATGGGAATGGGTTTTTTGTGAGGCGGCTACTACATTTGCAGCATATCTGTCAGCGCTACTCGGCCAAGCTCCAAGGAGATGTGGAGGTAAAGTACGTTGCTCGTGCTCTTTTGACAAGCATGCACCCGACACCTGCCGTATGTGGTGTTCCATTGGATAAATCGCGCGACTTTATTCGTGCGCACGAGTCTGTGGGTTTCGATCGGGGCTTTTACGCAGGACCAATTGGCTATATTGGACGCGACTCGGCCGATATAGTCGTGGGAATCCGGTCTGGACTAGCGAGGCGAGCGCCAGAGGGGAAAGGCACGGCGATATCGCTGTATGCTGGTGGTGGAATCGTTCCAGGCTCGACACTGCAAGGCGAATGGGCAGAGATCGGCTGCAAGCTCGGCGTGATATCATCTCTCTTCCCTCAGTCACCCATCACGCTGCAAGGTGCTCCTACGCCGAATGTGGCGTGGGCGTCGGCCTTTATTGAAGAGCTTGTTCGAAACGGAGTCACTCGCTTTTATGTATGCCCCGGATCGCGGTCGACGCCACTTGTTGTTGCTATTGCCAAAGCTGTCCGTTCGAACGTTGGTGTTGTTCAGGCTTTTAGCGTCCATGATGAGAGGGCTGCTGGTTTTCGTGCTCTCGGCTATGCCCGCGGTGCCAATCGCCCTGCAGCTGTGATCACATCCAGTGGAACAGCTGTCGCGAATCTCTATCCAGCTGTTGTCGAAGCCGGAATGGATGGTGTTCCCCTACTTGTGTTGACAGCGGATCGACCCTACGAAAGCCGCAACAGTGGAGCCAACCAAGCAATCGATCAGGTCAAGATATTCTCTGCCTCGTATGTGAGATGGTTCCGTGATATCCTACCACCTGATGACGATGTTCCTGTCTCTGTCGCCTTGTCTGATGCCGGACATGCTGTCAGTATTGCAAGGACCACGCGAGGACCGGTACATCTCAATATCCAGTTCCGTGAAAATCTGGCGCCAGAGACAGGGCCCATTCGAAACGATGGACGAGTGGATTCGGTCACCACATACAACGGCTTTCGGTTCACAGATTCCCCTGGCTTCAAGCGATGGTCGACCAGTGGTGGACGGTGGATGAAAGACTTGTCTCATCTCGGTGGACCCAGCCAGAGTGACTCTGTGCTCGAAATTGCTCGTCTTATTGGCAATTCCAAGCGAGGCATTATTGTTGTCGGTAATCTCCGAAGTTCAACCGATGAAAGTGAAGTGGAGAATCAGCTGCTTGTCGCCGAGGCAATCTCAGACTTTGCACTTTCTATCGGCTTTCCCATTTTTGCTGGGGTACAGGCGGCTTCCTTGCGCTACCGCAGCCTTGCGGTCGTTCCCTTTGCGGAACACCTTTTGAAAAGCTCTCTTGTTGCCGATAACTTGAATCCGGATCTCATTTTTCAAATTGGCGCTCCTTTAGTGTCGACATCAGTTCCAAGCGCGATTGTCTCCGCGTTGAACAACAACGAAAATGAAGTTCCTCACGTCTTACTGCACCCTCATCTTGACAGCGAGAGGGCCGACCCCAACTTTACCGTGACTCACAAAGTGTCTACGGACATATCACAGTTCCTAAAGTCTTTGCTCGAAGCTCTCGAAGCCCCTGGCTCGTCTTGGTCAAGAGGGGGAAGTGCGCTGGCTCCGTTGGTTCTCCTTGGGCAGAAACTACGATCAGAAATGGCGAACATTATTAACGATGCAGCCCAACAACAAACTGTCCTCGCCAAGGGCTCAGAGGCTTCATTGACAGAGCCTGAGATTGTGCTTGCTCTGGCGCAGTCTTTTTCTGTAGACGAACAAGAACGAGCGCTGTTCCTTTCCAACTCAATGCCAATCCGAGATGCAGAGTCCTTTCTTTATCCATTCTTTGACAGTGGTGCAAGTTGCGAGAAACAGTTAGGTCCAAAAGGATGTGGATCAAATCGTGGGGCCAGTGGGATCGACGGTATAATCTCTTCCGCGTTGGGCTATGCCGAAGCAATGGAAGTCCCTACGACTCTTTTGATTGGAGACTTGGCTACGCTACATGACATTAACTCACTCCACTCACTGGCAAACGATTCCACAAGCAATACAAACCAGTCTCCTGGAAGGAAGCGCCATCCACTAACGACTGTGATAGTTAATAACGACGGCGGTGGGATTTTTTCATTCCTTCCGATTGCAAAGCATGGAGCGGACGTCTCCTTTGATGAGTTCTTTGGTACTCCCACAAGTAGCTTCTCGTATCAAAAAGGAGCAGAAGCATTTGGTCTCCCAGTAATGCAGGCATCTGACTTAAGGTCGTTCAAGAAAATGTATACAGACGCCCTGAATTCTGAGAAGCACAACATTGTCGAGGCAATTGTTGCCACAAGAGATGTCAATGTCGCTGTTCACGCACAGATCTCCAGGAGTGTTGATTCCTTTGTCAACGGTTTCCTTAGCCAGGACATGAAATATACTTCTCCAGAGAAGCTACCGGTTAAGGTATACTCTCATGCTGATGCTATTGGCGATCCAGCACCTACAGGAGAAAGGAAAGTACTTGTAATGCTTCACGGTTGGATGGGAGATAAGTACGACTGGGACGAAGTTGGAATGAGTATGACAAAGAGCCTCCCGCCCAACTGGATGATACTTTCGATTGATCTCCCGGGGCATGGTGGCTCTCGCCTTCAGATGTCTTCGGATGCGCAGTCACTCCGGTCGGCTCTTCACCTTGACGTAAACTGTGAACGTGATACTCTAAGTGTGGATGCCATGGCTAAGTCGGTGATGTTCACCTTGTCAAAGGCGTATGGAATTGAAGCCGTGGATGCTGTGGTAGGATACTCACTAGGTGGTCGTGTGGCCCTAGCAATGAAGCGTCTGAGCGAATCCTCGTCCAGCGATACAATTCACGCACTCTTGCGGGCCGATACGAAGATGGTTCTGGTTAGTGCTAGCCCTGGTGATCTGTCATCAGAGGAGAGTACAAACAGTGAATCCGCTGACAATGCTCGAACGAAACTGGATGAACGCCTTTCTTCTGAAATCATGTCTTGCACCGATACGGCATATCTCTTACCGAATATATCCTCGGAAGGTAAACTCTTGTGGAGTAACATGTTGGACCGTTGGTACACCGCTCCGATATGGGGTGACCTGAAGCGGAATGATTCTGTGTACGGGGATATGATGGCGAAACGAATTTCAGCTCTCAGTAGCAGAGGAAGGGATCTTTCGGCCGCCCTGACCCAATGTTCTCCGCCTCGCAATGCGAAAGAAGATTGGCGGCGTTGCGCACCGCAGCAAACCCTATATTTAGCTGGAACCCTCGACACCAAGTATAAAACAATCGGAAAGACTTGGAGCACAACGCAAGGAGTGCACTTGGAGGAATTACCAGGTGTCGGTCATGCGTTACTGACAGAAGCCCCGTGTGTCGTTGCGGACCTCATTTCTACATTTGTAATGAAAGAACATCCCCAAGATACAATAACATCCAGGACTACGGAATCTTTGCCTCTACCATCCGACGAAGGTGATACAGAGGTATCCGTAAGCGATACACCAGAATCAGATACCGCTGTCCTAACTCAAGGCGGTGCACGTGCCCCTCCTTCCGATACTCACTCTGGTGAACCCATCGCATCGTTAACCTTCGAAGCATTTTCAATTGACCTCATGGATGGCAGCCAAAAGGACAAGAATGTCTTCGGTATCGGTTGGGGCGAGAAGGCGGAAGCGAAAGAGTCGACCAAAGTCAAGACGCGGACTGGATTCATTATTCAGCTCGATTCCGGAGCTGGATTGATGGAAGTGGGTATAGGCGAGGTCAGTCCTTTGTCTGGTTTACACCCAGAATCTCTGGACAACGCCAAAGAACAACTGTTGACATTGAAGCAGTATTTATCCAGTGCGCAGAGAGGTCCGCTTCCACCATTCGAAGCGAATAGCATTCTACAGCTAGCTGGGGGCCTGCAAGAGTTCTTGGAGAATCTGTCTCGCGACGTCGGTATCGATACTTTTCTGCCGTCTGTTCGTTCCGGTCTAGAAATGGCTCTGCTCTCACTTGCTTCACAGAAAGTGGGTCTACCTATCCACCAGGCGTTGCTACGAAATTGCAAGGAGCACACCGTTCTCTCAACCAATCCTTCGATATCCCTGAATGGACTGATTACGCGAGGAGCAACCACCTGGAGCAGCCTGCCTCCCACCCAAGGGAAAGCCGCTATCTCCTTTCCATCTCTCAAGGTTAAAGTCGGCCACCAGGAGCTTGCTGATGATGCTATAGCTATCACACACGCGTTTCAGCGCAGTAGTGGGATGGTTCGAGCTGACGCTAACCGAGCGTGGAACGACAGCCAAGCTATTGAATTTGCGTTGGCATTGGACGGCCTGGACTTACATGCTATGGATCGTCTCGAGTTTGTGGAGGAACCTCTTGTGAAGCTGACTGATACGATTGGGAGTTGGTCTCTGGAAGCGCAAGTCGAAGGGCTTGAGCGCTGGTACGAGCACTCGGGTATTAACTACGCACTTGACGAAAGTATTGCCGATTTGGCGCTTGAGAATAGCCATCATCTGGAGTCGATACTCGCAGAACTCAAGTCATCATTCTCGAAAGGTCGACGCGGTTGCGGAGCTTTTGTTCTGAAGCCGGCACTACTCGGCCTTGAGCTCTCTGCACGGATAGGATATTTCGCCAAGAAAGAACTTGGCATTGCTGTCGTGGTGTCGTCCTCATTTGACTCGGGCGTCGGTCTTGCATTTACCGCCTTCTTGGCAACCTTGATGGAGAGCCTCGAATTAAGCACCCGGTCCTTTCCTCACGGTATCGGAACTTTTTCGCTTCTAGACGGTGATACTCTCACTCCACCTTTTGCTTCCTACGTCAACGAAGTAGGCTTGCTGAACGTTCCATCCCTTTCTAGAGCATTTTATGGATTATCCCTGGACGAGATGCGTGACTCGTGGGTAACCGTTCCTATCCCACCGCCTGCTCTGACCGATACCAGCGGGGACCGCAAGGAGGACGAATACGAGGCAACGACCGCCACCAGTAGTAGTGGCGAAGAAATCTCTGTGGTGGTCTCCTTGCCTCTGCCGTTTTCTGCTGAAATCGCGAATTCGCGTTTTACGGACTTGCCGCAACATTCTAGATGGAGCCCGTGGATATCGAGCGTGGCCTATCAAGGAAAAGAGACTGAATGGACGCTCAACGTTCGCGGTATTCCTCTGAAGTGGCGAGCAACGAGCCAACTCGTCTCGGACCCGTGGCTCGGTATACAATGGGAATCCGTATCTGGGTTACGCAATCGGGGTATTGTCGGATTCGTCCCCGAAAAAGACGATGGAACTTGTCAAATGAATGTTCGTATGACATTAGTGACACCTCGTATCCTGCAGCCTTTGTTTCAAGGCACGACACTCTTCGTTGAAGACTTTCTGCGCGACAAACTTATCAAGTGGTCGTTGGAATCGTTTCGAGACGTGGTCAAGGCTGATTTGGCCCTCGAGCGGGGAGAGGTGGAACTTGGAGATGCTTTAATTGGATCTGTGGAAGGCAAGGCAAGTGCCATTGAAGCTACGTTGAACGTGTCGACGGCACCTTCCCCACAGACGGATGAAGGGGGAGAAACGAATGAAAGACACGGGTTTGAGTAAAGAGAGACTCTAGTAGCGCGATGTTTTGTCATAGCAGTAAACAGTATGTAAGAATTTACTTGCACTAGTCTACTTGAGAGCGACAATCCATTTTGAATTGTATTTCGCGGCTTCGTTTTGGCCATCTCGGTGGTGTCACTTGAGCTCGTTGCAATCGTTGCAACCGTTATTTTGACGAGAGGACGGGTTTGAAACTCAAGTAAAGGCTTCACATTTCTCAACAATCTTGGACGAGTGGATTTATGGTGCGTCTCCAGTCTATCGAATCACGGTTGCATCCCGTCTTGGGCGCGGCTCGCTAACGTTTGGCCCGTCTCTGCTCGTCGTCTCGTGGGCAATGGTTGCAGCTCGATTGTTTATCCAAAGTCTAGAGCTTTCCTCTCGAATTTTGATTCTCTGAGATAAATGGGCAAGTTCTCTGTAGCGTACAGGCTTCACAATGACTCCTTGTCGCTCGCTGATTCATCTGTTCCTAGACTTCTGGATCGAAGCAGTCGACCAAAATGTACCCGTACCCACCCTGCCCCCTCCTATGATAGACTACCTACCTACGGTGCCCGACCTAACAACCAGCCGACCTACCCAAAATGAAATTGTATTTCGGCGGATGTGCTTCAAGCCGCTTGCTTGACGACCGGCGACAAATAATGATGATTTGATTGCTTCACCACTACTTTATGTACTGGTAGGACCAATCTACTAGTCTACTAATCACTAATCGTACGGTACGAGTACGCATAGAAAAGTGCGAAAGACTGCTGATCGCCTACTCAGTAGGGACCAAAAGCTAGCAAACTTGGGCGGATATATTAGCTTTTGCTAGCTCTACTAGCTAACTTGTTGTCTAGTACTACCAGGCGTGGTTGATGTTCTTGCGCTTAAAGAGCTCCTTCTCTTCTTGGGAAAGCTTGTCGTAGCCTTTCGAAACTTAATCCGTGAATGTTTTGAATGCACCAAATATCTCGTCTACAGGAGTGACAGGGTGGACCACAGCAGCGGTTGCTGGTTTGGTCTTCGTTGCTGTCGGCAAAGGCTTTGACGCCTTGCCTTTCAGCTTCATCCCTTTGCTTTCCAAAGTTGCCTTGACCGTTACCAGCGCGTTATTGACGTATTCGTCCGCATCGATACTCCACGCCATAGTCCCATCAGGCAACTGGACACGCTTAATATTCGCGCCGAGCCCTGTAGAGCTTTCCGATCGCATCCATGGTCAACTTGGGATCAAAGACGACAACGAAAATATCGTCAACATACACGAGCAACATCTCGTAATATTCAAATCCGTTTGGCTTGACGGCCGGACGAATCCAAACATCTGGGTCAGCTTTGGTACTTTCGTACCCGACTTCCGTTAGCGGCGAAGCGAGTAATGACCTCCAAGCCGCGCCACTTGTCTTAAGACCGTACAAAGCCTTCTCGATAATCATAACGGTACCCGCCTTTGATCCAAACTCCGGGCCAGCTATGGTCCAGATCTTTTCGCGACAATCAGCATTGAGATACGCATTCCCAACATCAGCCGCCAAAATGTCCTGATTGTTAAGCGCTGCAAACATAAAGGCAATACGAACACTGTCACGCGATACAACACTTGAGTAAGTAGTACTTGCCGGAGTCTCGGTTGTGTGACCGCTAGCAACAAACCGGGCCTTGCGGGTGAAATCCATCTTGATGTCGAATATCATGTGACACTTGCTTTCTTGGTACCCAACAAGTTTCTTTCCGCCACGGGCTTCGTCAAGCGTTCCGTCCCACTCTCAGAAAGCAGGAGTCACGTTCAGCATTTCTTTCTCAATTGCCTTGCGCAAAAATCAGTTCCTGTCTTGGAATCAATGGCGAGCGCCTGAATAACATCTTTTGGCACTTCAATACCAAACTTGTGCGTCGTCTTCCAGTACCGGGACTTGACTTTCGAAATAATCCGATTCCGAGTCCTAAGAGCGTCCTTTACCCACCAGCGGAAAGCTGGCTCTTCAACGAGTTGGTTACCAACCTCATATTCGGCCAGTTCAATGGGGTTGGAAGCCTTGAGGTCCTTTAACGCGATCCAATCCGAGGTTCAATCCTTTCATTGGACAGATACTTGCCACCCTTGGGTAGTTTGTCTCGGAGTCTTGTTGCCGTTATGGCTTATAACATAGCCATCGTCCTTGGAATAATCAGTCTTGTCCTTCCGATGGTCAGAAATTTTGTCCAACATTAGGAACTGCCTTCCTTCACTGTCAACCTGTGAATAAAGATTTTCGGCAATCACATTGGCAGTGTAAGACACCGTCGCGCCATCCGGCATCAGGACTTCGTACTCTCTGGTATCGAGTAACGGGTTAGAGTTTCGTAGTCCAATCGGGTTTCCGTCTTCTCCCTTTGCGCGTTTGATCACTTTACCGACAATCGTACCGTCACCTTTAGGGATAACAGTTCTCGAAGCGCAATGTCAAACTCTTTCACCTGATCTTGTAATTCTGGGACTTGAAGCTCAAGAGGAGTAATGTGTTGAACAGTGGTACGAGCAAGCACAACGCTACTGACTGGAATGACCCAGTAACACATGTCGCTTCCAATTCGATGAGCGACTCCTAGCCAGCGTCCCAAGCGCCTGACAGGTTCTGACGTGTCAGTCCCCGGCTGATGGTACCAAACAAGGTCCCAAATGTCAAAATCAAGCATTTCAGAAATGTCGGGGGTGTTACCCGTCATTCTTTCGTATCCGGTGCGACCGTCAGGTCCCCGTTCAATATGACTCATATTGGTACTTTCATGTACCAAGCCGTAATTCCAGACTTTTCCAGGCACGTTCTTGGCGGACATCTTTGTTTTCCATCTTTTATTGGTCTCGCCGATCATGCCTTCGGCTTGGTTCTGCCAAGGAGATGCGGCTCTGTCCTCTGCATCTTGCAGTGAACACGCCTGCAAGTCTTTACGAAGTCACTTTTTGGTCCGACCTGCTCGCCAGCACCATCACAAACCATTTCATTTGGGATGCCAATGTCTTCGATGAATTCCTGAAGCGCAACTCCGGCATCTGACTTCGACGCCATCGGATAAACCCGAATATAGCCGTCACTGCAAAACAACTGGGCACACTTGTTACCTTTCAGTGACTTGACTTTGGCGAACAATGTGTCAGAGTATAGAGTCGTGTTAAGGCGATTGTACCGCAACGACATGTAATCAGGACGATAACGACGATGAATCGGGTGCAATGCGTGACGAAGACTAAACTGAGTTGTGGCCTTAAGTGTCAGTTTGGCAGTGTTAATGCCAATACGCCATTTCTTTGCAAGTTCTTCCGCAGAGACAACGGAATGACGTCGGTCTGACACAATCGCACTTCCGATTTTACGAGATTCATCTGTACGATCAGCGTTATGGACGCGCACAGCAGCAACGAGGCGAGGATACATGGTTTCATCCGTGAGTGCACTCAACACACTTGCCAACAATGCGTCAATTTCCGCAAAAGCACGAGACATACAAACTTGAGGTTCATACGGAAAAGCCTCGACATCGACCATTCCACGACAAACAGAAGGAGTCAAACGCTGGTGATCCACTTCTTCATTCGACCAATCCTGTAAGGAGATGTTTGAAGGATCCCACTCGGCGTCAGATGTGAGAACAATGTGATTGCATTCACTGAGTTAGAGCGTGGTCGGTACACGAGATTCAAGGTACGCTGTACTCCCGGACATTTTTAGCGGATCAACATGCCGCTGTCCGTGTCAACAATTCCGAGCGAACGATAACCTGCGACGTTCTTGCCTTCTTAATGACTTTTGAATATGACCTGGGGCCAAAAGCGTTACCCGAGTCATCTTCGGTAGCAGCTCCGCTTGTCGTGGCATTTCCCGACTCGGCTCCACGTACAACAATGTCCGTACTGGTCATCAACTTTGTTAAAGCCGCTTCAGATCGGAAGGTTCGTCATAATCCGTTTTCTCTCCGCGAGCCTTATAGATCGCAGCGCGCGTAGCGCCATCGAGTTGCTTATACTTGGATGCGGAGTAGTTCCGAGTCAGGTCGGAAATATTGACACCACCATTGGTGCGACCTCCCTTCCCGCCTCGACCACCACGACCGCCTCAGCCGCCTCGGCCTCCCCGGCCTCCGCGACCTCCTCCGCGACCGCCGCCGCGGCCCTTTCCCTCCTTCTCGACGGAAGCAACATGTCGTTTTTTGAACTTGCCTTGCGTGTCCGGGAACACGAGCGAGACGGTTTCGCTAATCGCGTTAGCGGAATCGGTGAAGCTCGACTGCAGCGTAGTGGATACGCGAACAGCGGCCACCGCGGCCTTGACTTGGGAGTTTGTGCACTCAACTTGAGCATAGGCAGTCATGCCCTCCTCACACTCAGTGAGGGTCTCAAACGCCGCCTTGAGCGCTGTTACATACTTCTCAAACAAGAATGTATGCTCGGCGAGGTACTTCGTACCGCTAATGATGGTCTTGGCGCTCTCGAGGCGGTGGCGAGTCATGCCTGGTTGGAGCAGAAAGGACTTCAAAGATGATTCTCGTGCCAATAATAATATTCGCGAGACACTTGGAATCTTGTCATAACATGTGAGAACAACATGCTGAGGGACTTGGTTACTCCTCAAAATGAGGATTATGTTTCTTCTGTCAGCAGCAACTTTCCGGTAGTCAACGCCTCTACCGTAACTAAAAGAGATTTTTACTGTTCCTTGGAATGTCAGTGACGAGGAGGTCTTGATCGGTTTTCAGATGGCTACCAGCAAGACACGAACGCATACTCTGAAAGGCCCGCAAGTCCTCAAGGGGATTGCGGCAATGAAGAAAGTGCGATTGACCTTACACAAGGTTGTCATCACATCTATCGTTAACAAAGAAGACTTGAGTAAATCATAGTCTATTCAGACATTCAAGACTAAGAATGCCAAGAATTACCATACACTTCCAACAGGGTTAGCTGCTGTTGAACAATTTGCGTTGTGTCTTTTGGAAACAAGCCGTGACAAGGCGGCATGATCGTTGCTTGTAGCCAGCTTCCAGCTGCGGCTTTGAACGCATATATGTAGCACCTGAGGATTTTGTGGCCCAGTCCAAGTTGTTATTGGACGAGATTGAAAGAGAGAGAGATAGAGGCATCATGGCCGCAAGTGAACGACCGAAAGAATGAATCCAATTTAAATTATTGCGGCACGCTTAGACTATTGGATTATGTTTTATGAATTGTTCTAATTATCTTTCATTCCGCTTGTTTTGGCATGTACTAGTAGTCAAAGATCTTTATCAACTCTGCGTCCCGCTCGTCTTCTGCACAGCAAATGTGGTTCAAGAAGCAAGCGTAATCCTCACGTTGGCAAGCACCTGTAAACTACACTGACAAACTAGAATAGTAAGGTATCATTGGCAAGCACCTGTAAACTACACTGACAAACTAGAATAGTAAGGTACCGCACCGTAGCCCTACAGGTATGAAGCCCATACGTACGGTAGTCTAGCCTCATGTTTCTTTTTTGTTTTGAAAATATTCCAAGCGCGCCAAAGTCGATTCTCGTCTGTTCTTCTCCACGTTGACGCGTTAACGTCCGTTACCGTACCGTACGGTTAGTCTACCGGTACGGTACTACGGTACTTATATTGATGAAACGATGTCAATCCTAAAGATGAACTACTTAGTTTATGGGGAATTAGTGGAAGACCACGGAACGCTGCTGCAAGATGCGTTGGTAGATGGTCGTAGTCGTGTAGCCGTGTGAGATCGTCGGTAGAGAGGAGAGCTAGGCAATACGGCTTGTCTGTAGTCGGGATCTGAGTATAACCCGGAAGTGGCACGTTCAACAACGTAGTCTACGTCGTAGCGATTAGGATCTTCTCGGACTTTCTTTTTTGGAACGAACGAACGAACGCGATCGATCTTCTATTATTAAGCTACGCTAGACAACAGATACAGAGTACGGTAACAGTACCGGTAGCGACATTCATTCGATGCGAACCGAGCAAAGCAAAGGTTCATAGTGTCTACCGTACAATACAATACAATACAATAGCAGCGAGCGAGCGATTGCATTCCAAAGCAAGCTCTCTCACAAACACAACAACACAAAAGACGCACGTTCAGCGAGGCCCTCGAACCTTCCACAGACCAAAAAGAGAATGTCCAACGACAATGGCAAGAATCTGGCGGCGCACGACATTGCCAAAGTCTTCAACCCCATTGGCAAGTCGCCCATGACCTTTGAAGCATTCAAAGTGGCACAAAAGGAGAGCTGCGTCAACCCTGGCGCTTTTTGGAGCACCCAAGCCAAGGAACGCCTCGACTGGTATGTTCCCTTTACGACAGCCATGCAAGGAGACTTTGCGGCGGGTGACATTGCCTTTTTTTGTGGTGGCAAATTGGTAAGTCATGCTGCTGCAGTTGTACAATACCACTGCATCGAAAGGTCGACGATGACGTAGATCATACGCAGCCTGAAAAGCGTTCCAAATCTTTACCGTTGTCTCGTCCATTCCCAACAAACTCACACACTTTTTCTTACTGGACAGAACGTTTCCTACAACGCCATTGATCGTCACGTCATGGCTGGCAAAGGCGACCAAGTCGCCATCATTTGGGAAGGAGATGAACCCACTGACGTTCGTCGCATTACCTATCTCGATCTCCAGCGCAGGGTCAGTCAAATTGCCAACGCCCTGACGACAAGCGGTGTCCACAAGGGAGACGTTGTCACGGTCTACATGCCCATGATTCCGGAACTCGCCATGACCATGTTGGCCTGTGCACGTATTGGTGCCGTGCATTCCGTCGTGTTCGCTGGCTTTAGTTCCGAAGCCTTGGCCCAGCGCATTAGTGCGGCCAAGAGTAAGTTTCTAGTCACGGCAGACAAAGGCAAACGCGGAGGCAAGACCATTGACCTCAAGGCGATTATCGACGTGGCTCGGGACAAACTCGACGCCGAGGACGCTTTGGTAAAGGTGTTGGTGTGGGAACGCTTTTACGACAAGGAGGCCGAATCCGCTCCCTACGATCCCAAACCCAACGACATTCGCATGGATCCCCTCGTGGGCATGCAGCGTCCTTATAGTGTCCCAGAATGGATGGACTCGGAGGACAATTTGTTTTTGCTCTACACTTCTGGCAGCACTGGAAAACCAAAAGGATTGGTGCACACAACGGGTGGTTATGCCTTGTATGCGGCATTTACCACCCAAACGAGCTTTGCCCTGGAAGAAGGCGACATCTTTGCCTGCGTCGCCGACTGTGGCTGGATTACTGGACACACGTATGTGGTGTACGGACCCCTCTTGAACGGCCGTACCACGTTTTTGTTTGAATCGACGCCCGTCTATCCTGATTGCGGAAGATACTGGGATATGGTGCAGCGTCACAAGATTACTCAGTTTTACACGGCTCCCACGGCCATTCGTTTGCTCATGCGCTACGGCGACGAAGCGCCAGGCAAGTACGATACGTCGTCGCTCAAGGTCCTCGGTAGTGTCGGAGAACCCATCAATCCGGAAGCGTGGCGTTGGTACTACGAGGTTGTTGGCAAGGGCAAGTGCTCCGTTGTGGATACCTACTGGCAGACGGAAACGGGAGGCCACATTCTTACCAACTTGCCGGGTATTACTCCCATGAAGCCCGGTAGCTGCAGTCTTGGTAGTTATGGTATCGACACGGTAGTTTTGGATCCAGTATCGGGCCAGCCCGCAACGGAACCTGACGAAAATGGCTACTTGAAGGGAGTCATGGCGATTCGTCAACCGTGGCCAGGTATTGCTCGAACGTGCTTAGGAGATCACGAACGTTTCCTATCGACGTACATGCAGGTGTACCCGGGATACTACTTTACGGGTGATTCAGTGATGTGCGACAAAGATGGGTTTCACTTTATTATTGGCCGTGTGGACGACGTCTTGAATGTTTCTGGACATCGCATTGGCACGGCCGAAGTGGAGTCTGCCTTGGTATCTCACGCCGCCGTGGCACAGGCAGCCGTGGTTGGACAGCCGCACGAAATCAAGGGCCAGGCGATTGCTGCCTTTTGCATGTTGGTGGATGGCTACGAGGAATCGCCCGAACTCATCAAGGAGCTACGCTCCATTGTGCGATGTAAGTGCTGTAGACCAGCCCTTTTGGTAATCGAATCAATGGAGGCAAACCTAAACCCCGAACTCACCTTTTTCTCGTCCCGTCCCGTTATGAATTTCAGCGACTGTCGGTGGCTTTGCTACTCCCGACTTGGTGGTAATCACTCCAAGTCTACCAATGACGCGCTCTGGCAAGATTATGCGCCGTATTCTCCGAAAGATTGTCGCGGGCGAAGTTGACGAACTTGGCGACACGAGTACCTTGGCTGACCCGAGCATTGTCGACACGTTGATCGCAAAAGTGACATCGATGTAGTAGTCTAGGGAAAGGAGCTTTTTATTCGGAGTACATTTGAATGTTCGAATTTGCATGTTGAGAGATATCCGAGGACACAACTACTAGAGAGCTAACCTCCATGCGCTTGAGGTAAAAAGTATACATATTGATTGATTTCGACATGTTCTCGTGTACACGTTCTTCCCAGTATTGAATGCTGTGACAACAACATTCTATGTGTCATTTTATATTGATAGCATTATTGACAAAAGAAATAGCGTGTGCAGTAACGTAGACATGTGAGTTTGGCTAAGAGCAAGGGTTAACCATCTTTCCGCCGAACGCTGGACTGGGTGATGAAAAGACAAAAGGCTCGTACCAAGCAGAAATGAACAACACCCGGGACTCAGTACTGACCGGGCCCGACAATGCTTGACTTCGCTGAGCAGACGGGAAGCGGTGCTGGTATGGTTGTTCTTACAGTACCAGTGAGGAGAAAATTGCCTATATTCTCTGCAATATTTTAGCCTCATCTTTTTCCAATTGCATCGTTTCACCCAACCCGCATACAGTACAACCGCATCAGCACTGCATTATGCGTAAGCAAGCCACTACTTGTACTCACATCGTTGTACTCACATCATAGTCTAGCTAGACTAAGTCAAAAGAGAAAGTTCACGCTCGCCCAAGTAACAAAGCCAAACAAAAGTTCATTTCATAGAAGAGCTCGGAATCTGGAATGAACAAGTCGAACCAGTCGTTTAAATCCACACGTGAGGGCCGAAATACAGATAGTTTTCCAACTATTCCTAAGAGAGTGGGACTCTAATTTCCCTTAGTGTCTACGTCCCAAATCAAACGCTCCTCCCGATCTGAAAGTACCACGAACAGATCGCCACTCGAACTTCCATTCAAACTGAGCCATGTAACCATATAACCATATAACCATGCATCCCGTGCATCAATAGACCGTGCGATTCATCGCACCCAAACGTATCCAATGTAAAATATACACATCCAACTCGGAATTAGCCAACCGTTATTGTAGAAAGAATCGCTATCCTTAACCCTGATGCGAATCTCTCTATTTGGGATGTGAGAAACGTAAAGCGAACTCTGATACATAATACGTGAAGTTGACTCAGTTCTGCTCAGATGTTGTCAGACCAGTTCACCGTACTGATTGAGAATTACGTAAAAGCGAATTGAGTGTCCGTCCTGTTTATTGCTCGTGAATCCCGTGAGTAAAAACTAGAAGGATCGAAACTATACTTTAGCCTAGAGCATGGCTAAAAACTGTTAAGCACGACTTCCATTTGCGATGGAAGTAGTGGGATCGATCCTGACACCAACTTCGGCAACCCGAACCGAACCTGGATGGTTCATTTTGGTTGCACCATCGATATGCTCATAAAAACAAATCTGTAATTATCCAAACGCATTTTGAACAACAACGCAATAGAACAACCTTCTATCAGATTAAGAGTCGTGACTTTAGACTCCACAAACCAGGGAGTACTAACCACTCAACCCCATTTTGACCATGGCGGAACGTGCGAAGATGCAACTCGACATTGTGGAGTATCTCCTCGCGACAGCAGACGGAAGTACCGACCTAATTGCAACGATCACTACAAAAACAAAAGTGAATACGGTCAACAAACTCCGTAAGTTGTCGAGAAAGATGCTCCAAGCCATGGTTGATGCAGACAAGATCGCAGAAGGCGATCTGATTGTTCTGATAACGTTGCAAAATGTGATTGAGGTCTTGAACTAGACGGTGATGCTCTACCAGTTGAACTTTCCATGTGGAAAGAAAAGGTAACTATAGCAAACATCAAATCTTTTGACCGTAAGCCGAAGAGCTTAGACAGTACCGGAGACGAGGACACTCTTAAACGAAAGAGTGGAGCGAGGGTAAGAATGTCAGATTATGCAAAGTTCTCTGGACAGCAGCGCAACTGGTACGCTTTTAAGATCGAAACAGAAGCGACTGCACAGGTCCAAGGTATGGCAGACGTTATGAGGCTTAAACCCGGTGATGAACAAGCTGAAATCGAGCATCTCGCTAAACGAATTGACGACGTCGAATACGACAATCGTGTAACGTGCATGTTTTCTATCTTAAAGAGGTTCACCGCGCGCGGTATTGCCCTAAGTAAGGTACAGAAGTATGATGAATCAACGGATGGCG
>Ga0307978_1001415_pt1 | contig 18005 bp, 17 predicted proteins | sample OrgLakmetage1056_FD_203151 | JGI IMG/M metagenome (GOLD analysis project Ga0307978, IMG submission 203151) | Saline water microbial communities from Organic Lake, Antarctica - #1056 | ecosystem: Environmental > Aquatic > Non-marine Saline and Alkaline > Saline | place: Antarctica: Organic Lake...
TCAACACGACAAACGACAAACAGACCAACATTTTCACTTCAGACATTTATTAACAACCATCATCGATATACAATACTCTCTATTATTGCAGTTGTAGCCACTTCCTCATCATCATCATCATCATCAACAACATCATGAAGTTCACTGCCACCATCTTTGCACTAGCATTCACTGCTGCATCAGCATTCTCACCCGCATACACCACCCGCGCAACCTCCACCTCCACCACCACCAGCCTATATGCAGAAGTAACCGTGGCACTCATCAAGGAACTCCGCCAACAGACCGGAGCAGGAATGATGGACTGCAAAAAAGCACTCCAAGAATCCGAAGGTGATGTCGAAACTGCCATCGAAAACATGCGCACCTCGGGACAGCTCAAGGCTGCCAAGAAGGCAACCAAGGTCGCTGCCGAAGGACAAATCTTCATTCGTTCCAACGATGATGGTGCCGCCCTCGTGGAAGTCAACTGTCAGACCGATTTCGTTGCCAAGGATGCTTCTTATCTTGCCTTTGCCAACAAAATTGCGGATGAAGCCATTGCTTCTTCCAAAGATATTGATGCCCTCAAGGAACAGTTCGAGGAAGAGCGCGTCGCTCTCGTTTCCAAGATTGGGGAAAATATCGAAGTCCGTCGTGTCACTTATATCGCGGGGGAAACGACTTCTGTCTACCTCCACAACGGAGGGAAGATTGGGGTCGTCGTTGCTGGAAGTGGAGATGCGCAGACACTCAAGAACATGTGCATGCACGTATGTGCTTCCTCTCCCCAGTTTCTCAGTCCTGATGATGTGCCACAGGAAGTCATTGAAAAGGAGAAGAAGGTACAGTTGGAAATTGCCATGAACGAAGGAAAACCCGCTGATATTGCTGAAAAAATGGTGACTGGGCGCATGAGGAAGTTCGCTGGTGAAGTTGCCTTGAAAGGACAGCCTTTCGTCATGGAACCCAAGAAATCGGTATCTGAGGTATTGAAGGAGAACAAGAGTGATATTACTGCTTTTGTCAGGCTCGAGGTTGGTGAGGGAATCGAGAAGCAGGATGGACCCTCTTTTGCTGAAGAGGTTGCTGCCATGGCCGGTGGTAATTAATTATTGTTATGATCATGTTATAGATGATGTTATGGTTATAGTTATGAATTACTGTTGTAGGTACTTATTGATTGTGTATGCTGTTATGATGATGATGATAAGTATTATCAGCGTTTCACATTAGTGTGTTGTATGTAGTACCATGAGTAGTACCAATGGGAATTGGTATTGACATCCCGACGCTTGCAAGAAGCCATCACTATCAGCTGCGTATTGTACATTGTACCATAGCAACAGTAACGGGGATCTACCCTAGTCTTTAAAGTCATGGTTGACAGAACAGGACAATGTAAGTTCGCAATCAATTAATAGATGAGTCATTAATATGATACAGTAGTAGTATTAGGATTCAGTGACCTCCCTCCCCTCTGCTGAACTCTTCGATATTTCGTGTTCCAGCGAAGATTTAGATTGCCGATTCCAGTTAAATGAAACTCCAGAGAACTCTTTAATACTACATATTATGAAAAGACGCATATAATTTTATTTGTTATGGCTTGTTCTAAAATATACTGGTATGTTCTACAATATAAATAGAATGACAATATGAGTAGTCAACTTGATGAAGAGCACAATCTAAAATACTCTTCCGCTCGGTAATAAGTACTGTGAAAATGCTGCACACATCATACACATACACCCCTTCATACTTCATGCATAATTTTTAGATTTTATAGGTATCTTAGTTTTTAAAAGAATGCTTCGCATGGGTATCCCTAATAGCTATGCCATTCAGACCTATTTTTACCTACAAAACCTTACAAAACGCAGTGGATAATAATCACGTGCTCCTTTGCCAATGCTGCAGCTCTGAAAATTTCTGATAAATTCTGTCTTGCTGCTTTTAGTTCAGATTCGCCAGTGCATTCATAGCCTTCGTCCCAACGTTCCCCTTCGCAGTCCCAGCGTTCCGATTCGTCGTCGTATAACAGATCATCCGACAGGGTGGGAAGCCGAAACAGACTCGGATCACGGAAACGCACGTAATCATATCCCTCGGGCTCGCCAGAATCATAGAAATCGATTTTTTGAATCTTGTGAAGCGTCCTCCGTGGATCATCGTCCGGTATCGGACTGCCCAAAAGCGGAGAAATGTTTGCCCAGATAGCATCGGAAAACCTGAAGCGTGCGCTATAGGGTCCGAAGAAAGATGTGCCGTCGCGTCTCATTTTGTCAAGGGCGGCAGCGAGAGCATCGATCCTTGCGTCCCAATTGTAGTCGCTTTCGTTGTCACAATGGGATCGAACCGCCTCCCAGTATTCATCTGTCAGATTCCGGGGCGCACGCGCGACATCACAGGAAGATTGCCAGCCCATAGCACATAGTTGCGAGAGGTGAGAGGTGATAATTTAGTTAGACACAACAGTAGTAAAGAGTAAATGATTATTAGTTTAGCTTTTATTACTTTACATTTTTACTATCCATATTCTGTTGGTAGCGTTTTAGGGTTAGGGTTGAACTGGGGTTGAACAAGAACATTGATCTCATCCTGTCTCATCAGTTGATCTTATTTATTTTCAGGAACAAGAAGGAAGGAGGTGGAACACAAACATTAATTTTATTCTTCTTAATTCACAAATATTTAAAACGTATCCACATAATTCTGCCACCAATCGTCCCTGCATTACGCTGTCAAATTATCCGAAAAGATCGTACAGCATCAAAAATGTTGTTCTTTGCATCCTTTTAATTCCAGTTTTCAGCATTGTATGGTGTATGTGTCCACATTGTAGGGTCGTGTATTTACTTCAATTGGTTGGCTAAGAGGGATATCATTGCAATCTACCGTGCAGAAAGCATTCGGTTGTCTGGCTCAATTATCGACCGAAGGACCGAACATCACGGATTCGCCACATATTACGTCAACGTCTTGTATGAAGCCCCAGAAGGAGATATGATATCATCCTGTTTGACGCCACACCATATGATGATTATCAAGATGTCCGACAGCTCCGTCATCCGATGCCACGAATTACCTACCAAGAGCAATTCCCAAAACAACAACTACGTCTTCTTTTGCAGTATGGTGCAGTCGATTCTTCTTGATTACTATTTGAAATCCTGCGTTTTGATGGTGTAGAATCTTCTGAAAGCGTACATCATGTTTGTCTTTCTAGGAGGCCATGTTATTATGTATACCTTAATTTTCAAGCGCAGACGAAAATTGCTCGTGGAAGAGTATATTGCTAATATTAATATTTTGGAAGGAAAAGTCTTCTCTCGGTCCGTTGATGATTCCATCACGATGGCAAGAGTCCAGTATGATGTGGTAGATGCCTCGACATCTATGATTCTACGGTACGAGAAGACAATTTACGGACGCCATTAGAAGAAAAGTGGTGTATAAGGCTACTAACATGTATGTAGTGCTACTGATGTACATTGCAACTGTTGTGGACGCAACAGTACTTGGACGAGTCTCTTTGCGCTTGTTTGAGAATCAATGTTATGGGGTACAATTTGTGTGCGCACAATAGTGCCACTCATTGCATTCCATAAAATGCGTGATACATTTAGATAGCAAGAAGTGGTCCATAGAAAACCAGCTCTCAATGCGATGAAGCAACAAACATTCATTAATCACTAATAATGATCGATTGACGAAGTAAATAATGTTATAAATCATTGATGTGTATAATATAGACTTGTTAATATTTGGCAAAGGTTATAAGTATCCAGCAAAGGTCTCTACTCCATTATGATATGGTGAACCTTCAGGAGCAGTCTCAACCAAATACTGCAATTGAGTCTTCCTCTTGTGCTCAGCTGCTGCAATATCTCGCAAGTTGCTGTAAAGTAAATGATTCCAGTGATCGTATAAGGACGCTACCTGCTCATTTCTCCTCCCGTTTGGAATGTTCTTCGCATGAGGGTGGGTGTTGGTCATGAGTGAAACGTCAAGGACGTGGATGCTAGGAAGACCAGATTTGGCTGGGTCATTCGCAGCCAAATCCATCTGCCTTGTCCGCCGACGGTATTCATCAACAGACTTAATGAGATACTTGTTGGCACTGTTGAGTTCTTGCGCCGACATCTTTTTCACATTTTCTTTCATACGACGCCCTCCGGTGCTTGCAACTTGCTCATTGGACTCAAAGCCTGATCTCAAAACAACAATATCGTTCTCGCTTGCGTAGTCAGTGATTCCACTATTGAAATCATCGATTCCTTCAATGTACGTATCAAGATCTGTATTGGGTGTATGGCCCGCTACAATAACCTGACGTTGCTGAGTCCCGGAACCTCCCGTGTTCACAGCTGGCTGTCCAGCTGCACCTCCAGTCCCCCCAGCGTATTGCTGATATTGATTTTGGAACGGTACGCAGCAACATCCAGCATTGTATACAGGCACCATGGCCATACCCATTCCACCGCCGTATCCTCTTCCGTAGCCCCCATATCCTCCGTACGGCTGATTAGACCAATTGTTTTGAGAATTAATTCTAGACAGGTACTGCTGGTAGTCTGCATTTGACGTATTGGAATTGTCATTAGCCGTTGATGAATTGTCATAAAAGTAATTATTGACAATCGACTCAGTAGCAACATATCTCGTCTCGGGATTACGCACAACAATCGGACCTTCCACTTCTACGGTCTGAATAAGATATTCATTCGGCGTAAACACAATATCAAAGGCAATCCCTTCTCGAGGACAATGAGCAGTCTTCCGATACTGGGGAAGATCCTGTCCATCCACAAGCACGGCTCCGGCATCATCCGCATCTTCAAGACCCAACAAAGCCCAGAAACTCTTGACTTGCTGTTCAGTATACTGATCACCTACGAATTGAATGACCCCGAGTCCCATAGTGAACACAACTTCGCAGAGTCCATTCAAATTGAGCATGTCAAGGGCACATTCCGGATTGACTTCTTCACTCCACGCTCCAAACCTCGCTTCAACGGAGGAATCAGGATTCGTATCCGTAGCAGAAAAGCGTTCCGAGACTACATCCACATTAGATTTTCCACGGATGCGGGATGACGAATCTGCAGTCTTGAGGTCATCATAGGAATAATCAAGTTCCCAAGACCCAAGTTTCCCCCGCAATTCGACGCATCCATCCCGATATTCTCCTGCTCCTAGAAAGTTCTCGAATGAGAGTCCACCGCCGGTAGTACCAGCCATAGAGTTCCCACCAGTGTCTTCTCCTGCAGAAGTGGCTGTTGTTGATGTTGTTGCTGCTGTTGTTGTTGCTGTTGTTGTTGTTGCTGTAGCAGTAGTATCTGGAGTAGTATCAGCTCTACTATTAACATTACCACTATCACCAATACCACCACCACTGCCATTATCAACAGCAGCAGCAACTTCCGCCATGTGTATCACCTGCAAATGATCATCATGGGTATCCACAAAATCAAAATATTGAAAAGTACTCAAATCCTGCGGCGTCTCCGCCACAACAGCGAAGGTATCCTCCTCCTTCGCCAGTGCAGGCATCAAACATGCGCTAGTCCCCGGGGGACACACAAGAAATTTAGCGAGAATCATCCTGCTGAACGCCGCAGCCGTGGAGGATATCATGTGAAATTCCACCAAGGAGTTGGGGTACATTATCTTCATGTATTCGAATATGTCCATGGCGTGCTTGATGCACAATTGTCCATTGGATAAGTAGACCGTGCTGCAGAGTGGAGATATGAGGATATCAATGGTGGAAACTGTGGATGGAATGTATGCCGCGTATCGTATCATGGGAAGGGGAACGGAACCATCATCTAGGTATAAGACAGCTCCATTCTGTTCTTCTACATTGGTACCGAAAGCTACTGGAACTTCTTGCAGGATCCGTTTCTTCCGTTCATGCTGTTTGTTCCCAAAGAGAAGGTTCCTTGCTTTGTTCACCAATTTTGCTGCTGTACCAGTATTATCACTAGTAGTTGATCCAGCATGATCGACAGAGGCAATGGTGGGATCCCCATGGGACAGTTTATACTCCACGGCCATGAGCTGCAGTCGATCAGTAACTGTTTCGAGAACACTCTTGAAAGCAGAACCTTGCGCCAGTGCCCTCTGTTCCTTCACAGCAACGAGATCAATTTCTTGCTGATCATTGACCAAGGGTCTGGAAGTGTTGGGGTATAGGATACAGTGATGGGTCTGATGGGGGTGGAACCATGGAGGATTAGGATTATCAGGATCAGCATCGTTAAGATCATGATGCCGCTGCTGTTCCTGATTGAAACCAGCGATGCATCCCTTGCAGAGGTCCGCGACCATTTCTTCTTCAACGACACCATTATCGAGGATGAGTCCGCTGGGCGGGAAGAGTTCCTGGGCAGTATCCCATGTCAATTTGTCGGATGTTTCATTGGGACTTAAGTCCCTCTGACAGTTGTGCTGATAGTGGACTTTATATTTTTGAGCCACGTAGCCAATGATATCGGATGAGAATATCTGCATGAGGGAGAGGTGGGGTGTGGACCAATCTCTGCATACGGCATCATCTTCGTTGACGTGATAGTCTGAGGTAATGGGTTGGTCATCGGCAGTGAGTTGTCGCCTGTGGAGAAATTCTGTGCATAGGGCAATGTGCGATGGTGGATTCTTTCTTCCGGGGATCCTGGGCGAGTCCAGTTGGCTAATAATTCGTTGGGCAATCTGTTCGGTTGCTTGTTGATTGGCGTTGGAGCTAGGGTTGGTATCAGTGCTGGCATCTGTATTAGTGTCAATGTTGATGTAGGGTGTTGCTTCACCGTCCATGCAGAGGAATCTTCTGATGGAGGTGAGCGATCGAGAAGAGGAATGAATCTGGTTCGTTGATAATATTGCTGCTAATAGAGCGAGAGCTGACAGAAGGATGAATTTCATCTTGTTGCTATTGCTATTGCTATTGTTCTGATTACTTCCTGCATGATGCTGATGCTGATGATGCTTGCCCTTGTGGGATCCTATTGATTGTTGGGGTCGGAAGTTTATTCGATTCTTCCAGCTATTCCTGCTGACAATGTCATTAATATCTTGATGATTGCAAGATGAATACATGATTGCATTAACGAGATAGTATAATGTACTATACGATATTGTTGGTCTTTGTTGATGGTTTGTTGATGCTGTTGATGTTGATCAAGAGCTTAGGAAAGGATAGATGAGTAGAGCCAAAGAATGATCGTGCATGAATCAAACAATATGAAATGATACAAACTATTATTGATCCGCAATTATTATAGTCCTCTTCATTCATCTCTACCATCATCATCCATCATCAATCATCATACCTACATCATCCACTGCGATACAACAACAGTAATAAGAAGAGACATTGTTCGGTGGAATAACATGAAAAAAGGTCATCCTTCCGGTGATTCAATAAATGACTATAATTAGCCCATTCAGAAGATATTGGCTAGTAGATGTGTCTTTGTTCCATGTTATATAGCTAAATTATGCTAAATTAATTGAATACGCATAAAATTCACCAATAGTCCGAATGACTTTTGCGAGATGACTATGAGATTCCTTTCACGTGATTGTTTGGCCGACAATAAATGTGAAAAGTAAATAATATGCAGTATGGGATAGTACGATGTGGTATTATTTATATATGCAGTTATACCTACATTCTAACTATAACAGCAAGCCAAACAATAATAGATAGTAGGTAGCATCAGATATTGCTTCAGCATCAGCATCAGCATCAGCATCAAGTATTGCATTGGACTGCATTGGACTGGACTGACACAACAAATAAATAGATTGAGGGGAAATCAAATAATCAAACTTGAAATGAATCGTTACATGAAAGTATTGGGGAAACAGCTCCAATCGATGTCACACGAAACAAGCATCAGTCGCAATAGCAACAGCAACAACATCAACAACAATAGATCAGGATTGAATGCAATCCTGATGAAGAAACGGAAGCGGCTGTTATCAATTGTAATGGTGGGAATGGTCATCTTAATGTTTCAGGATACCCTCAACTGGACGAACAGAATCAATGATAATTATATTGGTGCTAATGAAGATAATGATGTTAATGGAGAGAATGTTAATGCTATTGATAACGGTGGTACTAGCAGTCATATTCTTGGCAACCGTCAGACAATAATGAATCACAGTACCAGAATATCGACAATCTATAATTCCAACAACAATAATAACCACAATAGCAACAAGAAACATCGGACGCTTCGAATGGGAAATGAAAACTGTGCAAAATCACCATTCATCAATGCGGATCAGGCAATGAACGAAATACCTATCATTAATCTTCATCTAGAAACAAACCAACACAAAGAACAGATCCACCCCTCCCACATTATCCTATGCCAACAGCTCATCGAAAGAAATGATGCCGCGCAGAAACACAAGGATGCCGTAGATCTTCATCAACAACCGGAACACAAACACACAAAAATAGATCCCGCCCTCCTGAAAAAACCCATATTTGCAAAATTCACTGTTCACGAACCCCAGCAGCTCTGCACAGACTATAAGAGACCCCATGCCGCACTCATGGAAATCGTATCCTCTTCCATCGTTGCATACGTCGGAAGACGCTTCGGCCTCCAATACAACCATCACTGCCATTCATCCATGGCGCTCCATCATGAACACGATCTAGAGTTTGACATGACCACCATCCAACAGATACTGCCCCATGCAACCATGCCCATTAACGAGCGATATGTGCAACTCGGAGAAATAGTTCATCAATCATGTCATACTTGCATCCAAGAATACAACCAAGGAAAACATCATTATGATACCCGACAGCGAACCCATCATTGTCTTGCCTTCCCCATCATCAATCAAGCGCATGCATCCACCATCCGAACGGAACAATTTAATCGCCATGATCCCCAAGACTCGTTCTCGAACTCATTCGAAATACCGGATATTGTCATGAAGCAAGATATTGTCGATGCCAAGAATCATCTGGTGCGGACAGGGCTAGGGGCCGTCCTGCCCTTGGTCAAGGATAGGCTCAATCATGCTGCGGTGGACTGGGCTCCCAGGAGTCATGTACCGAGCCATGATCCAAAATCGGGGGCGGTCATCTATTTAGATGCGGATACTTCCAGCGGAGTGCCGTTCTGGGTCTTGGAGAAGTTATTGACGAGGAAAGTTACCAGTGTTAGTATCTTGAGCGGGCCAGAATGTGCCAGGGATGAGTCCATTTTGAAGAGTGTGTTGGATCCTGGGCAGAATCAAAGTGGAAATAACGGGGTTACTTGTTTGCAGTATGCATTGGGTAAGTTCATCATGGTTGTGCATCTTTGATGATGTCATGATATGATAATAACAATCCCGACAATAACAATCACGATCATGGATATTCAACTAACCCATCCAATTTCATTCTTTCACTCCTGACTAGAACTGAAACAATACCTGAAAAATCACTACAGTGACGCCAACGTTGTGGTATCATTCAACCTTGTTTCATCCACTGCCGCAGCATTCACTCGAATGATATTGGCACATACACTCATCTGTCTTCCTGGAACCATATCATGTCTCTTCCCTGCACTCGCCAAGACTCCAGATCGGAATACTGTCATTTTAGAAAGTCCACATCAGCTACAGGGCACCTTTCGCTGGTTCGTGACGTTGGGGAGCATAGCGGATAATGTTCATGTGATTGCATTGACGCCGGAACAGTTGAGTGCTGATCAGGAGCAGGTGTCGATCCAGAGGCAGTACGATGGGTTTCATGTGGAAGAGATCATGGGGCATCAGGGACAACCAGCTGTTGTTGCAGCTCATCCGGTTCAGGCGCAAGGGGGTGCTGGTGTTGCTAGTGGTGCGGCTGGAACAACCATGCATATTAACACGAATCTTGCTCCAAAACCTCACGCGGATCAACATTATGTGGGTGCTAGCGAAATTAATGATGGACATCGCAGCGACGGCTATGAATTGCTTCAGAATAATGCTGGAAAGGGCACTTATGTTGCTCCTGTACAGAAAGAAGTAGAAGAGGTGACGAGAGTGAAGGAAAACGAAGCTCATGCGAATCAGAAAGAAGCTCAAAAGCCCGTGGTGAAGGAGAAGGAAGTAGAGAAGGAATCAAATTTCAAAGACTTTAATTTTGAAGGTCTGTTTGGAGGTAGAAGATGAAAACCATTTTGAATTGACACCTCCCGCAATCTCGAGGAGTATGATTTGCAAGGGGAGCAGTGGCCTTATCTACAAGTTCTCCATGCTGGTGAGACGCTGGAAAGCAATTCCTCGCGTGAAAGGCAAATAAGATATGAGGGCACAATATGTTTATGTAGGTTTAATTCTCATTTCAGTGCTCATTCAAGCTGGTAGTTCCAAAAACCACCCAACTGCATCATTAATTTGTCAAAGCAAAGGGGAAAGTAGATAGTTAATTGCAATAGTGTGCTAGTTTACGCAATTTTCTGTTGCAGCGCTGCTTGCTTGCTGTTAATAATTGTATCAGTGATGTTGTCAATTTGCGGGATAGAACCATTCAAGGACATCACGATTCCAAGAAGCGAGAGTATGCCTTCCATCCTTTGAAAGATAGTTGTGAGCAGAGAGATGAGACGCTTCATATAAGTCCAAATAGGTTACATTCAATTCCTGCATGAGTGCCTTTTGCTTCCGATACAAGATCTCAACTCTAGAGCTGGACATGTACTTTGTGCTTATTTTGCACCAATCACGAAAGCGAGGGTCCTCGACATCAGCACATTTGATGAGATGTTGATGCATTGCACTTGGCAACTTCCAGTAAATTTTCAAGTATGGAAATGTCTTCCGAACGAATTCAATAAACGTCCTGCATGCAAGAATATGATTATTAAAATCTGACCCTTGAGCAAGAAACCCTGGCGTGTCCTTTGCATTTTTGGGTATGGCTAGATCCCAAACAGATGATCCCATTACCAAAGATACATTTCCATGATTTTGAACAACATCCAACCCATGTTTTTTTAGCAAGTGATTCTGAAAGTGATTCACCGTATCAAGCGACAGACTAGATCTCACACTCTTTTTGAAAAGAACATTTGGTTTGAAATATTTCTTTCTTGCGGGTGGAACAGATTCTCCATCCCCACTGATCATATCCCTGATAACAGAGTCTCCAAAAAATATAACCTTCTTGTACTTTGACAAGTTAGGAAGGATGGGTGGAGTAAAATATTGCAACTGTGGCTGAGGCACGTTCTCGATGGTGAAATTTTGATTTGACTTCCCAGAAGATGTCCAATTGGTTTTCACTGGAAACGGTATATTGCCAATACCGCATGTGAAAACAAGATTGATGACGAGTAGCCCTGTTCCCGTCCCTGATAGATTAGATGGATGGTCGTTGAAGGGAGTTGTTTTAAAGTTCAATTCATAGGTTCCATCATTTAGATCTGTAATGAACGCAACTGCTGTTGGAATTCTTTCGTTATCATCAGTGGAGTTGGTATATTTGTTGGAGTTGGTATTGATTGCATTATTATCAGTGTAGGTGATGTAAAATTCATCACCACCAACTGTTTTCTTTGCATCATTTTGTGTCAAGGAATGGAGGATCCATGATGTAGAGCCGACATTACTGATTTCAACATTGGAAGTTGCTGCGCAATTTTGAAACGGTGAATCTGAACTATTTTCGTTTGTATTCTTCTCCTTTTGAACATTCATTTCAGAAAGGAGCGTCATTTCCAGCAATGTAAAATTAAGCTGCTGCATTGGATTGGAAACAAGAAGGCTGGATACGACGATCTGCTCTTGTTGACCATCACGCTGATTGCTGCTTGTGGTAGGAATTGAAGGTTCCCAAATGTAATCTTTATTTATGATATTGTAAGCGAATGCATAAAGAAAAATTATCATGATGATCACAATGACGAATGCCAAAAACACAAAGCCATTCCTCTTTTTCTTCTTTATTCCTCTTCCGTTTTTGTCATGAGGGATACTCTGACATTGATGTTGTTGATGTTGATGTTGACGTTGCCGGATCATTTTTTCTTCTGAGGAAGTGTTCATTGTTTTTGAAATATGCAATAGTCCGCAATGTCAGTAGTGGCGAAAGGAGACGATAATAGTCGAGTAATAAGGTGAGCATAGGTGAGCTTAGATGAGATTATGTCATACTATGTATCGTGGTTTCGATGACGGACAGAGAGCAGTGAGCGCTTGGTGAGTGTTTGCCAAATGCTGGAGCCGGGAGTAACGGTCATAATCGTTATCCCGCTCAGACTAGGGGCTTACGTGGATAACCGTTGGATAACGATTGGGTTTATAATTTTGCGGCCCATTTTCCTTGCAAACTGGAAACTTCAACTCTGACGCATACAAATTACACATAAAAAAAGAATTTGGAATGCGCAAGCAGGCGCGACAGGTGCGACAGGTGCGACAATGATCTGCAGCGGCTAGCTCTTAAATATCCGATTCTTCCGTCACACGTTTGACACAAAAGCAATCATAATTATACACAACTAATTATACTCGACGTTGGCAAACGATAGATATTACCCAAAACCTCAGCATGTCACCACAAGAAGGGAACAAGAGGGGCACAACAGTGGCAGAGGAGAGCACTGACGATCGTCAATACCAAGCGCTGCTGCAAGGAGGAGGAGATGCTGCTAGTGATCATCTTCTTCATCATACTAGAAGTACAAGTAACCATTCTCCTGCTCCCAGCACCAAAAAGCAAAATCAGCATCATGGGGGGCATAGATCACCAAAACTAATCTTCTTCCGGATTGGACCATTGCGCTTTGGAATTCATGGAGTTGCAGGTATACTTGGAACAGTCTTTGTATCATATGCGCTATTTCTATCCCACTTTGGTCACCAAATTTCTTTCTGGTTGTCAGGGGCTGTTGTCATATCTACTCTCACTTCGGCAATTGGTTCATATAATCTCCTTTATCAAGTCCCTACTACGTCGCATATCTCCTCCTGGATATTCCCACCGCACCGAGAAGCATTCAAGCGCACAATTTCCATTATAGGTTACTTGAATTTACGGCTCATTCATCATTGGCAGTGGTGGGATGTGTCATTATTAGGTGGAGGTCGCGAGAGCATTATTTTCCCACTTCTATTATTTATCTACACCAACCATCACTTTTTTCCAACTCATGCGGATTACTCAAATGGGAACACTTGGGTTTTCGTATTGCCAATGTTTCTTGGATTCAATGCTGATGCAATCCGCCAATTTCCAACTCTGAATTTGAATAATATCACTGGTGGCAGGAATGGTTATCTTCCACTACTCAATGGTAGCAGCAAAACTTGTGAAGGACAATCACTGATTTCGGAATTTGTGAATAATTTGAACTGGGATGCAGTTCACAATTGGAATCAATACAGGGTTAACGAGACATATTTGCTGTTGACACTATTGTGTGCTCTTCAAATAGCCTTCATGTTCACTGTAGCATTTCGCGGTCGGATGTCGATAAAGTCATGCTATTGGATTGCTGCGATTGAGGTTGGATTACTATGTATTCGACTCTTTTATGTTTAAACTGTAATAGCACTGCTAGCTAGCTAGCTGTGAGAGATGAGCTAACAAAAGAACAAGTGCCAATCTCTACAGGTGTGAATAATACAGACACAGTATCTAGTACAAATGAAACTGCCAAGGAGAGTGGTAATGACACAGACCCAACAAGCAATGATAGTGGAACCGTAGAGAAGGATGGAAAGGACGTCGCAAATGTAAATGCTACAGGCACAGTAGTATCTGGTGATGACGAAAGCGCCGAGGAGAGTGGTAATGATACAGACCCAGCATCTGACGACAACGGAATTAGGACGAGCATGTTGCAGATCAGAATGCTATAGACACAGAATCCGATAACAATGACGACGGTACTACCGACGATGATGGAAAGGAGGACGTAGACTCGAATCAATGACATACCGTACCGTACAAACAATTTGATATGTTTGGATGGTAGGGAGATACATTTACATATGCTGTCATTAAATTTGGTGTAATCATGAATTATCGTCGAAGTGTATTACTTGTGTGGACTACTCTGGACTACTACATCATATATCTACGCGAATGTTAAACAAAAATCGTCCCAATTTTTCACGCCTCCCAGTTTTGTATCCGTTTAGATATAATATGTACCTGCGTGTTGATAAGAAGACCATTTTTATTACTCGATACTCTTCGATACTGCTAATTCGATATTTGGTCGCAGGCTTTCCTAAATATCAAACCTCTCGGGAATAGTCCAGCTTCGATAATTTTTATCAGGACCATGGATTTTATCTCACTCTCTAGAGATTAAATATCAACAACACTATCAAGATCTAATCCTAATCCTAATACGATGTTCGATGCTTTTGCTAGTTTATATTTTTCAAATTTCAAATGTTCTTTCTCTTTCTCTTTCCATTTCCTTCCCTTTTCACTATTCTTTCTTCTTTCTCTTATCAAGTTCAAGTTCAAGTTGGTTCAAACGCTTTATTATCTTTTATTATGATAATAGATAATAGTTGTCAAATTAGAGCATGCGACATGCGCTGCATCCTGCATCATGCCATTTTAATAAGATCATAAAGTGTCTTGAAAACTGACTTGGTCTTATCGAGGTCTTGTTTGATAAGTTATAAGTAACAGCTTCCAACTGGCACATTTTCGATCATCGATCTAGCTCAAGTTCTAGGATCTTTAGAGAGAAGATGCTGTGGTTAAAACAAAAACCCATTCTGCTATGGATCGCATCTGTTGCCCTCTCCGTCTCCTTGACCTTTGGAGAAAGGTATCAACTCACCTATGATGCCATCATCTTTGACAAGAAGAATGACGATGCTGGTATTGTTAGTTCTCTCGCTGGAGATCATGGTGATGGTACTGGTGGTGAAAAGGGTTCCTCATCGTCGTCTTCCTCCTCTAGTGATGATTATTTTGACGCGGCAATGGTGAAGTCTATCGGAGAAGATTTCATAGCTTACTGGAACAATTATAAGAAATATCACATTAAAACAAACGATGAAGCACCACCAGTAGCACCAGCAGACTGCGACGATGAGGAGGATTATACTATGATCAGTAGCAACAGCAGCACGCCATGCAATGATGCTAGCGATCATGCATCATCTACTCGTCCCACTGATACCAAAATTGAAGTCAATTGCTTAACGCAGGAGGGAAGTGGGAATAAGAAATCAGTTTGCATCGCTGATTTTCAAGAATTTGATATAGATTTCTCCATTCATTCTATTATTTACAAAATCGAAGACATGGATCAGCAAGCACTTCTTGCCGAATATCTCACGGATGAACAACATAATTTCACCGACTATAATGCTCTACAAGGTGTCAGCTTTGATATCATTGTCAATGCTAATTCCAATGCAGCACCCTCTATTTTCGCAAGAGACTGCTTGATCCATGCGCTGCATGTCTTTGAAAGATTGCACACCGTCGAAAAGCTATCTTCTCCTATTTGGTCCATACACGAACGCCCGACGCCATTGCAACTTATTCAACGACAAACAGATATAGCGCGCAAAGTGCAGGGAGGACAAGCCATTGCAACTCCTGGGGAAGATGCGGCATCGATGGAAACGATGATCTTATCCAAATCAAATGCGAGCAAGAGATATCATCATACAAATTTATCTCATTCACTCAAGCAATCTACTAGCATTTGGACTATTGATGAAGCTGGAAACAAGCCTGTTCAATGTCTCTTTATAAATGGTCAATTGCGGGCGACTACGTCAGAAGCAGGTATTGCTCACGCTGAGGCACTTGTGCACCCTGCTCTGCTCGCACACCCTGATCCTCGTCGAATTGCTGTTATTTCGGATATGCCGCTTCCCTTTCTGAAAGAGATTTTGAAACATAAATCCATTAAGGAAGTTACACTTGTGGGAGTGGACCCAAATGCAATTGAATTGGCTGAATATCATATGAAGGAATTGAATGATTGCTATATGGACGGAAAATACAACAAATGTATGGATAATGAAAGGATTACTGTTGTCAATGAAAATGTTCACTCATGGCTCAACGCCACAGTAGATATTGCACATATGGAAGATGGAGGGGGTCAGTATGACGTTATCCTAGTCCTCGATGCGTCCTCTCACATGAATAGTCAGCTCGAAGGCGAGGAGGAAGACTTTGTTGACAAACTTCAATACCTCATGGGATCATCCGATTCTTTAGTAGTTTTCAATGCTGGATCTACGCCTCGTCCAGATGATGATTTCAGGATTCCAAGTTCTAGGGATCGTTTTCTGGAGAATATCTTGCTTGAAGATCATGGATTTGGCACTGCCGCTTTGTACGACGAGGTGAGTCATATTTTATTATGTTCATTTGTATCTCCACATCATTTCTGGATCAATTTCTCATTTTCTTTGTGAATATTTAATGCCTCATCTTTGCGCATCAAGCCTCGATCAGCACCGCTTGACTCTACCTTTGTCATTTTGTTTTCAAGTATCAACGACTCCTACTCTTACTTTTCAGAGAGTTACTTTCGTTATGTTAGATCTCCACCTACAGCCATAGATCTTGATATCATGGACCGCTTCCACAAACAAGAATTCGTCCCTGCAAGAAATTATGACGGAGCTACTCATGCCAATTACCTTGTACCCAGCAGAGCATGGGAAAACTGGTATTGTGAAAGTGAGCTAGGAAGAAACCAGACAGCTTGCAAAAACTTCATGAAGGATTTTTATAATCCCGTAATACATCAAGGGGAAGCAGAAGTGAGAAGAGATCCAGTCAAAGGAAGGGGACTTTATGCAGTCAATGATATTCCAAAGGGTGCATACATCAATGCCGATGATTCACACATGAATTTACACATTCACCGATATCAGATGGAGGCGCTACAGAGTTTCGTAGAGGAATATCCCGATGCAGATATGTACAATCAGTTACTCCAATTTTTTCATGCTTATGGCTTTGAAAACGAACCAAATGGACAGAGCGGATGGACTGTATCTGTTGCTAATGTGAATACATTCATTAACCATGCTTGCTCCGAGGAAGCTCGAAATGCTGAAGGGATCTTGGATGTGCACATCGAGGACTCTCTTTTCTCCCCAATATTGTACAGACAAAAGAACCTGGGTGTGATCACTATTGCTGCTCGAGATATTAAAGCAGGCGAGGAACTGCAGATGGATTATTCTGGTTTCCGATCAACCATGACTCCTGAATATGCCAATCTTTTGAAGAGTTTTTGTGAGACTGGTGAGGGTCTAGTTGATGTGAATGGCGAAGACGAGCTTTAAAACATAGATGAATTGTAATAATTGAATCAAATTGTGACCATTACGCACGGTGCATCATTGTGTTTACAAACAAGACCACGGGCACGGGGGCAGTAACAGCTATAATGATTTCTAATAGACATTATGACATTATAATTGCGTTTGATCACAGTCTTTCCCTCTTACTTTTTGAGGCACCCCTCTGCTAGGGGTAGTGGGAGCTAAACTTGAAATTATACAGGCCTCTTGTGGCCATCATTTACTTAAGGGAAAATTCCCAAAAGTCTAACTCCTAATACCCCTCCAACTCAAGCACCCATATACTGAAGAGAGCTGAAGGCAACGAAACAACAAGCGAAATCAATCTATGCCCACTTCTGTCACCATTTCAGAGATACCATCGTCACCCCACATACCGCCAATGAATAAATCACATCAATTCCAGTGATTTTGGTATAAGTTGGTAGTGGTATACTTTGAGGTGTAGCCAGTAAATGGTGATTGATTGGGCACTATTTAACTAGTGTTTTTAACGTGACATATTTAACTAGTGTTTTTAACGCGTAATATTTAACTAGTGTTTTTAACGTGTAGTATTCAAAAACGGATATTGGAGATTCCCCTCCCGTCTGGGTGATGATAGGGGGTTTGGGAAGAGATTGGGGGGAGGAGAAGAGTCCCGTAACCCGTTGTGGAGATGGATCAGGCATATTAGATTGATTTTCGCTTGTTGTTTTGCTGCC
>Ga0307978_1001418_pt1 | contig 17992 bp, 17 predicted proteins | sample OrgLakmetage1056_FD_203151 | JGI IMG/M metagenome (GOLD analysis project Ga0307978, IMG submission 203151) | Saline water microbial communities from Organic Lake, Antarctica - #1056 | ecosystem: Environmental > Aquatic > Non-marine Saline and Alkaline > Saline | place: Antarctica: Organic Lake...
ACGCCCGTCGACGACCCAGAGTATCGTTACAAGATGCCAGCCGTCTTTGGAAAGATTGAAGGATCCGGCAACGGCATCAAGACAGCCCTTCCAAATATTACCGACGTTGGTCTTTCCTTGCATCGTCAACCCGGTGAAGTCGCCAAGTTCTTTGGGACAGAGTTGGGCGCACAGACGCGATACTCGGCCGAGACTGACAGAGCCATTGTTAACGGCGCGCATACGGACCAAGTCTTGCAGGATCTCATTAACCGTTACGTGGAAAAGTTTGTGCTCTGTCCCAATTGTCGCTTGCCCGAGACGGACTACAAGATCAAGTCAGAGTGCATCTACCATCGATGCGCGGCGTGTGGGGCCAAGGATATGGTGGACATGCAGCACAAGCTGTGCAATTATATTCTCGCCGAAGACAAGAAAGCAAAAAAGGAAGCAAAAAAGAATGGCGGCAAGGTACGTGCGATGGAGACTATACTGTTGAACTGTTGGACGGCGTGAATCGCGTTGCCTTTAAACCGACCTGGATTCTCATTTACTCACAACAACAATCGCCATTCTTTTTTTATAACGCAGGACAAGAAGAAGGACAAGAAAAAGAAAGACAAGGATGACAGCGATAGCGACAAGAAGAAAAAGGACAAGAAGAAGGATAAAAAGTCGAGCAAGAAGGACAAGAAGGAAAAGACTGACGGCGAGAATGGCGACAAGGACTATCTCAAGGAGGCCATGTTTGGAAAGAAGGAAGACGACGGTCTTCTCGGTTCCGATGACGAGGATGACGACAACTCTGTGGCTTCCGAAGCGGGTGTCGACGATGCGGGCGCTCTTCGGTTGGCTGTCGAAGGAACGCGCAAGTATCTCACCGAAAATCCCAACGCTTCTAGTGCCGATATTATCGAGGTGGTGACTAACCAGCAAATGGCGTCGGCTTTGAAGTCCCACGACAAGGTGCATATTTTGGTGAGCGCGGGAATTTCGCCCGCCTTTTTCAAAAAGAAGGAGATTGAAAAGCTTGCTCCGACGATTTCTGGCATTACCAATTCGAACCGTATCATGGAACGCCACCTTATCGCTTCTCTCGAAGCTCTCTGCATCGACAAGCCCAAGAACTTTCCCGTCATGATCAAGCAGTTGTACGATGAAGACGCGCTCGAGGAGGAAGCCATTCTCGAGTGGGCCGATGGAGGTCGCAGTGACTTTACCTTGGAGGCTGTGGACGAAGAGACTCGTGCTATGCTTCGTGGGGAAGCTGAACCCGTCGTCGTTTGGCTCCAGGAAGCCGACAGTGATGAAGAGTCGAGTGACGAAGAGTAGATGCTCGAATTTGATTGATCATGATAATAAAAACTATAACGTCGCTCTTTCTTTATCTACTTGAATAGTCTCGAGAATCTCGTGGCGTGCTATACTTTCTAACTAGGTCCAATAAGGAGTTACACATCTTTAGTATTAGTAGTTGGTAGTAGATACGCAGGCGCAAAAGTGGTAGTGTCGGTTGCGGCCAAAAGCAGGTTTTCAATTCTATAAATAATCACGACGGTAGTGCGCGACGAGCCAGCGTTGCATTCAATAAACATCTGGCGGACGGTGTCCCATAAAGTCGTTCCCATAGCTCGGTTGTTGCGCCTGCAAGTGATAACGCAGGCTCAAAATGACTTGTTCGAGTTTCTTAATTTGTCCTTGGGCTCCTGCTCGAAACTCGTGGGCCGCCTTGATTTCATTCTCGGCTTGGTTCTGGCGATCTTGCTGGATGTTGACGGCTCTTCGGAGGAGCTTGTTTTCCTTTTGAATCTTTTCGTGATCCGTCTGGAGATGCGTCAAGGAAACTTCCGACACTCCCTTTTCCTTCTTGAGCGATTCAATCATGGCGGCTTGCTCTTCCACGACGCGCTTCAAGTCTTGCTGGGGACTATCGGTTCGGGGTCGTTTGATCGCTTGAGCGGCTGTTTTAGGGGGATAAACGTGACGGGGCGTTGTAAGTAAGTGGTGAGAGTGAGCGTGTTGGTGTCATGGTCCGTCATGGTGCTCGTGCAACAAACTCCGGCGAAAGCAAAGAAGCAACAGTCCAGATAGATGCCGAAGACCTGCATCACGGAATTTGATGTCGCAGTGACATTTCGCAATGGAATTTCACGCAAAACGAATCGAAAATCGACGATGACGATGGAAGCGGACAGCGAGGACGAAGCCGCCGGTACATACCTCCTGCGGACGTAAAGATGCTCTTTTTGGACTGGGCAAAGAAGGGAGAATGGGAAGAAAAGTGTTCCGATAGCGACTCTACTGACGTATCAGCGGCGAATCGTCGTCGTTTGATAGAGCGCTCCATCGATTCCTCCATCGCCATTGTCTTGCCGTGATTGGGCGTGTTATTCAGCGACTGCGGCGAAAACGCAAGGCTGCGTTTTGAACCCGCAGTCATCGGAACGAATGATAGAGGTGATGCTACTTCCATGGTTGATAGAACAAAGGAACAACGTCTGAACGATTGGCTTGGCTTTGAAAGGCCCGCAACAACTGCAACACAAGTCTTTTTTCTTGCAGGTTGTGCGAGACATGAGATTGCACGATTTGCCATGTGTTCTTCGAGGACTTCGGTGGTTCAATTCTACGTGACCTGGTAGGCTGACGTAGGTCCGGTAATCTTTCTACACGTATAGAACTCAAAATCCGGAGTTATATAAATTAATATTCTCATGAATACGACTCATTTGATTGAGGCCCAACCGCGGTCCGGTAAAATAAATCAGTTAAAAACGCGTTGGGTCTTCTGAGAAGACTCTTCTTTTCTACATCGTCGGACTTCTCTTCTGCTAGACTACAGTAGTAGCTAGATTAGGTAGATACCAGGTACGGTAGATAGAGTCGTCTACAGGTACGTAGCCATATTCATAGTCATCCTTTTAGTTCAGCTATAGAGAAAGTGAACGCTGCTACTACATAACCTCTCCCGGTACCTGAAGAAGCAACGGGGGTATCTCAAGAAGAGCTACTAGATCATCAAGGCGATGACCTACTCTAACATAGCAGCATGGTCAAGACAATGAATTTGCTTGTGTAGATTGTACGTAACATACTCCATAGTCAAAGCGGTCCAAGTTTCCACCGTGACGAATCATGTTGCAGGCAGTTTCGTGCAAGGATGCGTCCGTCAGTGCCTCTTCTTGGACGCAAAGAGTGCCGTCTCGTCGCAAATTGGGAAGAAACGAGTTGTTCCATCCATCTCGGTCCCGAACTTGGACAATCACAATCAGTACGTTGGGACTTTGTTCAACAAGAGAGCGAACAATCGTGGCGCAAGCCTCGGCCGTCTCTTTTGTGTAGACTAGTTCAGATCCGACGACAAGATTAAGCTGTCGTTCCAATCCTGTATCGACAATATCGCTGTCGTTCCAATCCAGCGACAGAACACAAATAACAGGCAAGGATATCGCAGTGTGCTCCTTGTGAATACGGGCCACGTTCTCCTTGACGTTGTACTCCAACTGTTGCAAGACGTGCGATTCGTTGTCGGTCAAGTAGACACGGTGGCGGCTTCCTTGTCTCTCCGCCAAGATCAGTGCCAAGGCCAGTCCTGAGAGACCCACAGCACCACTACCAAGCTCGAGACTGTTGATATTTCCACCCTGAGCCGCTATGACTTCATCAAGGTGCTGTTGGATTCTGGATTCGGGCTGTAGCAAAATGGCAGTGAGCAAGGCACTTCCGAACCATGCTTGCGCACCGAGAGGGCCCCAAATTCCATCCGTAGGTGGCAATGGGTACAGTTTGAGCGTAACAGGACCTTGTAGTAAGGGAATATTGTAGATGACACACTTGGAAGTTAACCCTACCGCAGGATCGTTTTGGATCTCATCTTCGTCAAAGTTGCTTGGTACTACCCAGCATTCGTTTGCGGTCGCGTTGCTATCGAGTGCGACCTTCCAGAAGTCATCTTCCTCGCTCCGTTCATCCTGCTCCATTATAGGACGATTTGTTCGACAAGAGAAAAAGAGCTCTCGTACGTCGATTTCGCCATTGTCAAAATCTTAGCATCTTGGCGGCCACCACCTTGGTGCAAAAAGTCCGTTTCTTCTTTGAAAAATGTCAATTTTCGATCCAACGGTCCCATTTTTCAGTGTTCCGTGCAGTCACGGCCATTTTTATCGAAAGTTGACCATGGGCAAGCCGTAATTGTACGAGTTGACTGTCCGAAACAGCAAGGATCACTGCAGTATGAGGACTCCTAATCGCAAGGGTAGGATACCCCGAGCCTTTCGGCGCCTCGAGTTCGGTCTACTAATGGTTATGACTGTGTTTTTTGGACAACTCTTTCTGGTTTCGCGACGATTGCCCGAAACGGAGCCTCATCCACCCGGTGGGCCCAAAAACCCCACCAAACTGTTTTATGCAAAGGCGGGATACAAAGTCGAAGGAGGGAAAGAGCTGATCGCAAATGTAGCGGCCATGGCGTCGCGATTGAAGGAAGCGGGAGCTATAGATGTCGATAAGGCATCAGCATCTTCTGATAAAGAACAACAACAAAAGAGGAAGGAGGGGGAAACCAACAGCCCAGCCGAGAAGCTGGAGACGTCCGGAGCAACCAAGTCTGTAGAAAAAAACAGTAAAAAGAAGCGACGTCGGCGTCGCAAGAGAAAGAACTGGGATCCTGGTGAAGGGCTCAAAAGCGAACCGGTCCCATTGAAGATTACGTTCCCCGTATTTGTGCCAAGCTTGCCAAAGAGTGGAACGACCAGCATCTGGCAGTACTTTAACTGTGGTGGTCACCATGCTTCGCACCAATGGGTCAAAGTCAATGATACGGAGTCGATGCAGTCTGGACAATGCATGAAGCAAAACATTGCTCTTGGGCAGCCTCCCTTTCAAGATTGCGGCAACTACGACGTCTTTACCGATACTGGATATGCATTGTACCAAGCGTCGGGTCCCAATTGCTATTACCCATCGGTTGAGGCGCTCGAAGAGATTTACCAGGCTTACCCCAATGCAACATTTGTAATGGTGGTTCGCAATACGGCAAGCTGGTTCACAAGTGTGGAGAAATGGGGCGAAGGATCGCTTTTGAAACGATGGGGCGCTTGCAACACGACTGGCTATGGGTGGACAACGAAGCGAGAAAAAGTGGAAGCCTTTTATGACTGGCATACAGAAAACATTCGTCAGTTTGCAATGGATCATCCGTCCCTCAATTACATCGAAGTCGGGCTCGAGTCGGAAGACACGGGCAAACTGTTAGAGGATAAGATTGGCATCCCAGCAACATGCTGGGGCAAGTGCACGCCCTATTCCAAATTTTGCAAGAAGTGAACGGGCGGGTGACAAGTTACTTTTTCTTTCGCTGATAGTGCACCAGTGCTTATGTTGAAACGGATACGTTATTTTTTTATATTTTATAGCAGCAAGTCTACTAAGCTAGTCGCTGCCTACCAAATATTGTTCGGTGGCTTGCTCAACGGCTTCCTTGTTCAATGTATCAGTTCTTGGGGGCTAAGAGCTTCTTCTTGGGTACAACGCGCCACTCTGGCTCGCCAGCCGAGGTTGCTAAGCTATAGAGCTGCGCAAACTCGACATCAAACTTCTTGACGGCTCGATGAATCGCCAATAACACGTTCTGCCGATTCTCCCAGTAAGCGTTACCAATGGGTGCAATATTATGATGAGTATCAACCATTACTTCGAGATGGTCTTCGTTGTAGTTGACCCAGTAAACGCGAAAGGGCTGCTTCCCGTCGGTGACGAGTCTCGAACAGGACTTTTTGATTTCGTCACGAATGGCATCCAAAAGCTCAGGAAGGACGTCAGCGTCTTCGTAGTGAAAGCGCAGCATTTGTTTTACTTGACACTGTGCAACACGTGAGACGTTGCTAATCTTTTGACTCGCAAGTAGAGCGTTGGGGACCCGGGTCAAGGTGTTGTCGCTGTTCCTCAGAACCGTCTCCATCCAGCCAAGCTTTGCGACCCGACCGGCAGTGCCGTCGCCAAAAGTGACGTTGTCGCCCACGTACATCTTATCACTAAACACAAGAAAGATGCCAGACACCAATTGTGTCAGCAGACCTTGGCTAGCGAGAGTAAAGGCCAACGTACCAACACTACCGAATCCTAATAGTCCCCTGACTGCATGGACATTGGAATCAGGAAGCTAGTGAGCAAAACCGATCCATTCACAAATACATTGGACGCAATAGTCTCTGCTCAAACGAAACTTACAAGCCATGTTCATGCGAATCGAAAGCCAGTCAAAGAGTACTAGACTCATAATCGTCACAAGGATACCATTGAGAATTCTGTTCAAGATATCCACTCTACCCATATCATCGGGGTTAACCTTGAAGAATTTGCACAATGCCTTTGTTTTGAATTCGGAAAACTTCCAAAGGACCCAACTTGTGTAGGCAAACTTGGCATACACATCCGCGAGCTCCCACTTGCCCGGAAAGGCGAATCCCAGCGTCGAAAGAGATACACAGGTGACGTCCATGGCATACACTGACAAGGAAACCTTGGCGGCTTGCGTAACGAGGTTAGCCACTCCATAACGTTTATGGTACTCATAGGGGACCTTCTTATCTTTTTCCGGAAGTCTTTCGTAGGCCATTCTCAAGACGGGATTAAGGCCAAAAGCGACGATTCCAATGAGGACAACATCAAACCATTGCGTAATATCTAGCACGTTTGACAGGATTAACTTGGCCTTGACCGGTGTCACGTACAATTTTCGAATGACGGGCCAAATCTTCCCTGCTAGCGATGTTTTCGATGCGACAGACCTGATGGCGATCGAGAGTGCCGTCATGGGTGGGCGCTGCTGTAATTTTGGTTGGGCTGATGTCTTGCCAGAGACAGGAGCAAGCCTCATGGGACGTAATGGAGGCGTTCTTGTTGTAAAAGCGGCCGTTTCGTGCTGGCTTAGTACCACAAGGATGGCTGCAAGCGTTCCGAGCATTGTTGGGTGAACAATTCTCATGTTCGAATGACTTTTAATGGGGAGCAATCCAGGCAATCTATAGGGAAGTGCAGCAGTTCGTCAACTCTGGAGATCGAGGTACGATAACAACGAGTATCGAGGTCCACCTCTCGAGCAGTTTAAGCAAAAGATCGCGTTGATCGAAGCCACAAAAAACTGACGTTTGATGCATGCGCCGAATAAAAGGAATTTCCCTTGACTCATGTACGACCGACGATGCGTTAAGTAAAGTCGACTCCCTGACATAGGGAATCAGAAATATCTATTGTGATTTATGACTAAACGAAAATGGCTCGCTCCGCTCCAGCCATCGACCATGAGGGAGCGTTGAGCTTGAGCTGATACCTACAATACCACAGCTGTAGACGTTGGCCATGCTGTCTTCTCCTAGGACACAGATGAACCGCTCAAGTATCTCAATGTCTTCGCCGAGAGGTGAGAGACGAATAAGATGGCCAACGAGCCATCTTTTCATTATCGGCCTGCTCGTTTACATTGCTGCTTTCCAGACCGTCGTCTTTACGTCCCACAGCCCAAGTGTTATCGAATCACAAGGCTATGGAGAAGACCACAACTCTATCAAAGCTACTTCACTCCAGTCACACGCGAAGAACGCAACCGCCGAAGCTATCCAACTGTTGAAGCATCTGCAGCAAAGGCATGTACCGGTACAATCGGTACAATCATTTCGTCCGATTGCGTGGCGAAGACAGAGCAAATTGGAAATCAAAGTGCCTTACCCTATATTTGTGACGAGCTTGCCAAAGACTGGTACCACTAGTATATTCAAATACTTTCGGTGTGGTGGCGTAAGGTCAAGTCACAACTGGGTTTCCCAACCCGGTACGAAAAAGACAAGCACTGCCGGCAAGTGTATCCAGGCGAATATCGTCGCTGGGTTCCCACCATTTGAAGGTTGTGGCGCAGTAGATCTCTTTAGCGATACCGGCGTACGTAGTGTGTGGGCGCGTGATGAATCATTGAACCGTCTCTGTCCCTGGAAACTCACATCCTCTTATTCCGCTTTCTCATGGACAGTATATCGACTACGATCACGACACTGGTCTCAAGTGCTTCTTTCCGTCGATAGATGGCTTGGACGCCATTTACAATGCTTATCCCAATGCCACCTTTGTTAATACGGTTCGAAAGACTGAAAATTGGTACAATAGTCTCAAGGCTTGGGGCGAAGGCTCGCTCTTTATTCGAATGCGACTTTGCAACGCGACAAACTTTCCTAATGGACAGTCCGCAAAAGACGACTTTACGACTTTCTATGATTGGCAAAACGAATATATTCGCGATTTTGTCAAGCGACATCCTTCTCTAACATATTTGGAGGTGGAACTTGAATCACCCCTAACGGGGGCCACCTTATTCGAACGAACTGGAATCACCGAGAGCTGTTGGAGAAAGTGTCTTCCCGACAGCCCGAAATGCGAACCAGGGAAGGAAAAACCGGACGAGAAACATTAGTATGATGTAATGTAGGAGGTGAAGGCCGCTAACTAATGTAAGCTATGGTATAGTCTATGATGTAGTACTTGTATACCGTTCATTCAGGTGGCCACACTTAGTCACAATATTACTGAATGAACCACTGCAAGAGGCGGCGTCCGTGTCGTCCTACTGTAACTGTACGTGGCTGGTAATAATAGTAATATCAGCGGCACTCGAAAATTTAATCTCTTCCGAAACGAGTCCAACGAGAATGAAACCGTGCTAGAACGGGAGAATCGTTCCTTGGACACAGCATCCGTTTCAGCAACGTTAGATATAACGTGACTAACTTCCGGGACTCCATTAGGATTCCCGACACTAACTTCCGGGACTCCATTAGGATTCCCGACACTTGTACCTAAGTATGGTACTTTACACTCTATAGTACTGTTTACTGTACCTGTACTAGAACTGGGAGCTCTCACATTTCACATTTTCAGCCGCTGACCGACCGACCCGCGCGCCTATCGATTTTGTTCGATTTTGTTCCATGTTTAATGCATCAGCAGACGTGAGGGAAGAGAGAATCCACCCTCCATTCAACAGCCATTGAGCAAGTACTCGAAGGTCCTCTGATTTGATTATACTGTTACTTTAAGATTTCAGCGGGGTAACGTTAGGTTTTATCTTGCCACGAGCACCATGTGTAAAGAAGAACAAGAGCCTGCTGAAAAGTCCGGACCGGAAAAGAGCCTCCGATCGATGAGGTGGCCCGAGGATCCGGATGGCGGCCTGTCGTCGTGTTTCTATCAGCTCTATGATCGATGGACTTATGCGTACATGGGGCCAATATTGGCCAAGGGTAAGAGCCAGGTTCTACAAGATGGGACGCGGCTGTCGCAGGATGACTTGTTTCAGGTGCCCGACTCAATGCGGTCGAAAGCTCTCTCCCAGAAGTTTCGGTAAGGCTTATTGATTACCCATCGTGAAGGGTGTTCATTCGTATCCTGTTTTTGCCTTCTTGCTAACACCTTCTTTCCGTTGTTCCCGCACTAAGACACCATAATGGCCACGCTATCGGTAGTCAGAAACGACTTGTCGCCACATTGTGGAAAATTGCAGCTCCCACGTTTGTTCCTGCCGGATTCTGCCAGCTTTTAACGGTGGTGTGTCAGGTAGCTGTCCCGCTTCTGGTACGAGAGCTGCTTCGTGTTCTCGAGGACAATCCCAAGCAGAACGTTGTTTCGGAAGGATTGCCCTATGCAGTCTCCATCTTTGCAGTGCTGTTTGTCAATGGCTTTGGAAATCACCGGCATCGGCATTTGGCGCTGAAGAGTGGCGTCGCAATGCGAGCAGCAGTGGTAAATATCATTTACGAACACGTTCTCCACCTCTCGCCAAAGGGACGCACAGGGTTAACGTCTGGAGAAGTCACCAATCTCGTCGCTGTTGATACGCAAAAGTTGTTCGAGGTAGCCCAGGAGGGCCACCTTGTCTGGTCGCTACCGTTGTCTATTTTGTTGGTTACGATCTGTCTCGTTATCATTCTCGGACCGACTCCACTGATTGGTATTTTTGTTCTAGTCTGTTTTGTCCCATTCATTGAGCGCATCACGTCTAGAATGCTCGCAATCCGGCACAAGCGAACAAAGATGACTGACGAGAGAGTTGAGATTATCAGCGCCATGCTGCAAGGAGTAAGCTGTTGCTTGCGTGTGGTCTTTCGTGTGCTGCAGTTCTATCTTTCTAACAATACCTGCGTTGCTGAACATATTTCCAGATGAAAGTTACGAAACTCAACAACTACGAAGAAAACTATGAAAAGAGAGTTACAGAAGCCCGAAATCGAGAGATTGCGTTGCTTCGTAGAGAGTTGGCCATCTGGGCCACCACTCTCTTTATCACGGTCGTGAGTCCGATGCTAGCTAGTGCATCAACGTTTGCGGTATACGTTTTGATTGATGAAGCAAATGTCCTCACAGCCGCAAAAACGTTTGCCGTACTGCTTCTCTTCAATGCCCTTCGCTTCCCGATCAACTACGCTGGCAGGCTAATTGGTAGTAAGTCGTCGAACGCACGTCTCAACACGGAAACTTTTGCTATCGGATGTTCTCACTTTGTCTCTTCCCTATCATTGCAGAGGCTGCGCAAGCACTGTCGGCCGTGGAGCGCATCACGCTGTTTCTGAGTCGGGAGTTGCGAGATGGCGAGATTCCAGATGAGGGCATTGCAGGTTCCAAAAGATTGGTCGACGCGAGTGTTCCGCTTCTTCTAGAAAAGGCTGCGTTTCAACTCGGCGACTCTTTCGCTGGCCCTTCATTGGACGAGCCTTTAAACAAATCAAAAAAGGATGGATCTGTGTTTCGTGTTTTAGAGTTCGATGTCTCGGTTCGAAAAGGTGAAGTCCTCGCAGTCTGTGGTCCAGTTGGCTGCGGCAAGTCAACGTTGATCAATGGCATTATAGACGAAGTGCCGGCTTCTCCCGAGTCTACGGTACTAACTCAAGGAAGGGTGGCTTATGTTGCCCAATCCCCGTTCATTCTGAACATGACCCTTCGGGATAATATCCTTTTTGGGCTCCCTTTCGAAAAGGATGTTTACGATCGCGTTCTGGACTCTTGCTGTCTCAGACAGGACGTTGAACAGTTGGGTGGGGACCTTATAGAAATTGGTGAGCGTGGTGTAACACTCTCTGGGGGTAAGAAATCTTACGGATGCTCTTTGTTGTCCCTTCTTTTTGGCAAGACACTAACGCTTATTTTGTTATGACAGGCCAAAAGCAGCGCGTGTCGCTTGCTCGTGCCGCCTATGCTCGCCCCGATCTTGTCCTTCTTGATGATCCTCTTTCGGCACTAGACGCAGGAACTGCTAAGCTCGTTTTTGAACGTCTTATTCGATCAGAGAGTGCGTTTTTCAAGGACACCGCAGTCGTCCTCGTCACTCATGCTTCACACTTTCTGAATCGAGTCGACAAGGTCTTGGTAATTGTCGAAGGGCGTAATCAATTCTATGGTACTTGGTCAGATCTATCGCTGCACGAGTCGGACGACTCGAAGACAAAGGCTGTGATCGGGTTTATGCAGTCGGCTGCCCAAGAAGATTCGCTGGCCGACGACGAAATAGCTGTGGGCGATCCCTCAGGAACCGATGCCACGGTGGGTAAAACGGTTGAGAAAAGAGCTCTTATCGTAGTTGAGCACCGTGAGCACGGCTTGTCTAGTCTAAAAACCTGGGTTCTCTGGTTCGAGCACGCTGGTGGACCTTTCTTCATTACCCTCCAACTCTTATTTATGACCCTTGACCGCTTCACCTACGTTGCGATCGAGTATTGGCTTGCACGTTGGACAAGTGGCGTGGATCAGTCTATTGAGGTGTTTGGGATCGATTTTGCTCCACAATCTGATGGACGCTCTGCTCAATTCAAGTATCTCACGGTGTATAGCTTGATCCTTCTGATTTCAATGTCGGCTACTCTATTGAGATCAGAGTGGAGCGTGACTGGTGGGACGCGGGCGGCGAAAAGCGTGTTTGCGTCCATGCTATCTGGCGTCTTGAAAGCCCCCATGTCGTACTTTGAAACAACACCAATGGGCCGGATCTTGAATCGGTTCACTTACGATATGGACGTGGTGGATATCGTCCTCACGCAGAACATGAGCATGCTCATGATATCGGTTAGTTGGTATGTTGCGGGAGTCCTCGTTATGACGATCATTCTGCCCTGGGTTGGTCTGGCCATTCTTCCCGTGTCAGTAATGTACTGGGTATTCATGCTGCATTATCGAAGGTCTGGCGCTGATTTACAGCGCCTTGATGCAGTTTCACGGTCGCCAATTCAAGCCATGATAACTGAAGGGCTCGACGGATGCTCTACTATTCGAATTTTTGGACAAGAGCATGCATTCGTGACTAAGTACCGGGCTATGGTTGACTTGAACAGCTCTGCGCTGCTAAACTTTGTATCCGCTCAACGGTGGTTGGGTGTCCGCATCGAAGTATTGGGCTCAGTAGTCGTGCTTGTCTCTTCTACCTTGGTAATATCGTTGAACGAGAGCCTCTCGTTAGATGCTGGTATTGTCGGGCTCCTCATTCTCTGGTCGTCCAACTTTACAATTACTCTGGGTTTCCTCGTGGACACGTTCGCTGAAGCAGAGGCTGCTATCACGGCCATTGAGAGAGTGGATGCTATGGCAAGGCTACCTCAGGAAAGGCCGATGGAGACCAATGAATCACTATCCCTTTCAACGTCGTGGCCACAGAGTGGTCTTCTTGAGTTCGAGAACGTATGTCTTCGTTATCGCGAGGGTCTACCACTCGCTTTGAACAACCTTTCATTTAAGATCCCAGCTGGCAAGACCTGTGGAGTAGTTGGGAGGACCGGGGCAGGTAAGCAGTTTCACGCAGTGATGGGTTGGTCGGCTCGGCACTTTCGGTACTTATAGAACCGTCTCTCATAAATATGTTTGCCTTTCTTTGCAGGCAAGAGCTCTCTTACCGTAGCCCTTTTCAGACTGGTCGAAATTGAGGCGGGCCAGATCACGCTGGATGGAGTAGACCTCGGTAAGATTGGGTTGTCTGATGTCCGTGGTCGAGCGCACGGTATGGCTATTATCCCACAGGATCCCTTTCTGGCTGGGAGCACTCTAAAAGAATGCCTCGATCCTTTTGGAAAAAGCAAAGACAACGATATCGTTGAAGCCTTGCTAGCTGTCAGAATGGCTAGGAAGGAAGACGGCACAGGTGTGCTGGACACGCCCGTTGAAGAAGGCGGATCGAACTTTAGTGTCGGAGAGAGACAACTGCTCAATCTCGCTAGAGCACTGCTCTCGAAACCAAAACTTCTCGTTATGGATGAGGCCACGGCATCGATAGACGGTGAAACGGACGCCTTTATACAACAGATGCTGCGCACGCGCTTCCCGGATGCAACGTTAGTCACAGTGGCTCACAGGCTGAACACAATTATGGACTATGATTTTGTGCTCGTCATGGACTCGGGCAGAGCGGTAGAACTCGGATCTCCTGCAGATTTACTGACTAAGAACGGAGTATTTACCGAATTAGTCAACGCTACAGGGTCTGAAAGCGCGAAGGCTCTTCGAGATATGGCTCGATCGAACCGATAAGCCATTGTTGATAGGTGGGATAGATGGTGTCCTTCTACAGTATCGCTGCTCAGCGATCCGTCGACTCATTCCCTCTGGTTGTCGAGCTCCCTCTGGTTGTCGAGCTTTACTCTACTCCATAAATACTAACATGAACCTGCGCCCCCTCTATGCGGCGTCTATTGTTGCTGTGTGATATTGTGTATAACATTCATTGTTACTTATTCTTTAATGCATTGCCTGAACTGACTAAAGATTACGTTCGAGAACATCTTTGATGATCTTCATTGCAGCACAAAACACATCTGCATCTTGAGAGCTCTTAAAACATAAAATTACCGAACGATCTCCGCCTTCGAACGAATAATTTAGAGAGACGCAAGCGTTCTCAGGGTCGTAGCTCGTTTTCAACCTCTTCGGGATAGTTCGGGCTGAGCGGCGAAGGGATACCGTATCAACGCGGCGAAGCTCTGCGAATAATATCCCCCCTCGTCCTTGTTTTTTGATGTTGGACATGCCGTAGCTCAAGCCTTTAAAGCGCTTGAGCCATAACAACGCCTTTGGGCATTGCCCTATGTCCTCCATTTCCTCGGAATTCAGCCAAGTGACCTCCCTCGAAACTGTCAAGAAGCGAATCTGCCATTTGTTTCTTCGATTGAGCTTCAAAACTTGAAAACCATCGTTCTTGAGCGTAGAGGAAAACTGTTCGAGAACATTTCGCTGATCTTGAGACAGAACTGACAAGATCGATCGATTGCTTGGAGACACGACTGGTGTTGTTGAAGGCTTACCCCCGGCGTTATTCTCGGAAACATCAAGTACAGCCGCGCACTCCTTTCGAGCGTTTTCGTCACTCGTTGCAACGATCCCGACTTCATTCTTCACACCATACAAAGCCAGCGCCTGTTCGGCGTGCTCCAGCAGCTTCTGTTGTGCGAGCTGGCGCCGTTTCTCGTGCACTTCCTTGCGCTGGAGTGTGTCCGTTGGCGACAAGTCCGCAGACCGACCTGTGCGCTCAGCAGGCTCGTTAATATTGACATGCCGGTCTCGCTTATCCCATTCACTCCAGAGACGGCGCTCTTCCTCATTGAGCGTGTTCAGAGATGGCCCCGACACAGTTGTGGCATGGGCATATGTAGAGCGTGTACCATAGGTGCCATCGTCACGAAACGCATCACAGTCGTGCCTTCGTTCAATCTCGCAGGTCTCCTTGGTTTTACTCGCACATTCTGCTGCTGGTTGTCGAACATGCTTTGCATCTGCAGAACAAGAGAGGGAAGGAATCGTGAGTCCAAGCTTCAACTGCTACATGCTGATCATGATCACAGCTAAACCTACCAGGTACTTGGCAAGCATTTGAGAAGGAGTCGACGAAGGCGCATCCGAGACCAAGCAAAACGGCTCCTGTTGGCATACGATGCGAGTCGGTTGTCGAACCCACATTCGTTGTGTTGGCAACAGAATCCACAACGGTCTCGTAGAAAGCTTCCGTCTCATCAGTGGTGTGCTCGTCGTCGGTACTATCAGCATGGCTTGGTGGACTCAAAGCATTTTTATCATCTTCCACGGGTTCTTCTCTGATTGTATGAACAAGATCTGGGCGATACCACGAAGATTTCCTGTTTTTCCCGGCAATGATCGAGGACGTCATGTCAGACGTCACAGAGCCACTGCCCTTCACGTCGCTAATGACCATTCCAGAGCAGCGGTCGTTTGGACCAACTCTCTTGGACTCTAATAGCGGCTGGTAGTCAGGAAGAGGTGGGGTATTCAGGCTAACCTCGCCTTTTGATTCATTCTCGATTGTCGGATCTTCACTCTCAAAGGCAGGTGCAGGGATCCCAATATCCTCTTCGGACGAGAATTGCTCCGGGGCTTCTCGGAGAGGTCCATTCACCACCGGATGATGAAAGCGAGCATCAGCCTCCTCGATTCCAAAAAAAACATCGTCTTCTTCGTCTTCGTCTTCGTTGCCTTCGATTCTGAAAAACTGCTGCTCTTGTTGTGCATTGCCATTATTTGGAGATAATCTTGAGAAGGCGTTCCGGACTGCATGGTTCGTGGCCCCCGTCACTTTTTTGCCGTAGTTCTTTTGCCACCAGCGCAGCGCATCTGGCTTCATCCCCGATCGCGATGAGGAATTGTCTGACGACCTGTTTGCTGCGAGAAGCGATTGAAGTTCTCGACCGGGGTCTCGACTGGACGACGTGTCAGTGTAGGTCAATACCGCTTCTTCCCTGGCGTCTTCGTCAATAATCGTATCGAGACGATTAGATGCCGATTCTCCAGAGGATATCTTACTGTTCGAAGAAGTATGGATAATGGTATGAGGAGTCGTTCCTGATGCCGACCCTGTGGTAACAGACCAGTTTAAGGCGCTATCACCGGAACTCATTTGAGCAATTCCTTCTCCAAGAAGCATCGAGTTCTCGGCAGTTGGCGATTCAGAACGAGCCTTATCCCAGTTCTCATCGAGATCATTGTCCGAATTGGATTCAAAAGTACTGTCGTTGGCTGCCAGCATGATCTCGTCAGCATGGAATGCGTATTTATCGGATTTGTCACCCACTCCTACATCTCTCTGGTTTGGCTTGATTTTACTCGACGGGATAACTCTTTTCAAAGCTTTGGCTCGCTCCGATCTAGACAGATTATGCCGACTGGTGGTGCTTGTCATTGAATTTGAAGTAACCACCACTTCACGTTCGTTCGCTTGGACAGAGGCATTCGTTTCTTCGTTCGAACGCTTCAGAGACGATGGTTCGGTCGTTGCAACTGCAACTGCGCCTGCGCCTGCGCCTGCCTTGCCCTGCGTGGAAGTCTGAGACTTTTGTGTGTAACCGAAGACAGGATGTGTAGTCGGTGCTACCTTCTCTACCTGTTGAGATACACTTGCGGATGTTCCAGTTGATGCGTCGTCTTCAAATCGTTTTTTATCGCGATTGCTGCTGTAACGCGACTTGGAGGCGTACTTTTCCACCCGTGAGAGTCGGGCTGAGCGCCTCATGGTCGCGTTCTTGGGTGACGGAACAGTTTCACTAGTGTGTGTTTGAATTGGTTGCACCATGTCTTCGACAACATACTTTCTTGTGCGCTTCTCCAGCAACATCTGATGCAGTGGGGAGTTCTTAAGCCGACTTTTTCGAGTTTGCGCTTGAATTTTAGAGAGCTTCAAGGCTTGCTTCGCGACGGAACCCAGTTCATCGGCACTCAGAGACGATCGCGACGAGGCACTGCTCGATCCAATACTACTGGCCCTCTCCTCTTGCATAACAACAGAGGCTGCGTCCAAGTTGCGCTTTAGTTCACTCGGTGTTTCAGAAACTGTACTCGTGGCCTTGCTCCACGAAGGATCTTGGTTCGAAAACTGACGTGAGTCGCTCAGGGATACGCGACTTTCTTCTTGAGACGATTCCAGGCTTAGTGTTTGACCTATATTATCTGGCTGCGTCGTCACTGGTGGCCAAGCAAGGTTGTCAATAGACTCAGTTCCTGTCCATTCCTTGACTCCACCTTGCTGGTGCCCAGCCTCGATTTCCTCCGAAGCGGTGAGACTCGGAGAGTTTTGAGCGAATTCGAAGGTCTCTTGTTCCGGCTCGTCCCGTCCACTGAAATCACCAGTACCCCACATCGGATCCGCCTTAGTATGGGGGCTTCGTCCGCTAAAGCCCGTATCCACGGTGAACGCATCCTTGTTGAAGTCTTCCACTTCGAAGTTGGTATCGTCTCTGTTATCCCACACCGGCGATGCCTTTGTACTTGGACTGTCTGCAAACTTATTCCAAGCGCTGGTAACGCGTGGAGATGATCGATGCGGAGATTCTGTATCTCTCGAAGCTTGAAACTCAGACCTGTTGAATGGGTGCACCTTTGTGGGCGTTCGATCAGTGACATCTTCAGGATGATCTGAATTCGCTTCAAACATGCGAATCCGACTCATAACTGAGCCGTTCGACGCCATCGTGGAGGATTCTTGTTATAAGCTGTACCTCTCTTGGTCCGCTCCAATGGCTCGGCTCTTCTATAACAATTTAAAGAATGACGAGAGAGAAGAGGTAGAAGGGAAAAAATGAGCGATTGACTTCCCGCAAAATGTGAGATTGGGCTGGCGTGATCTCTATCAGAAAGTAATTAACCAAAAAAATATAAAATAATTGGCTTACGTTCAGACTACTATCTAACTGTAGGATGCAAAGTAAAAGCTGTTCAGCGATGTCCGTTGTCAACGGCGGTCCAAAAGTAAAAATGTTTTGAAATGACTAGACTAGTCTAGACTAGTCTAATATGAAAGGAAACGAGGACACGTGTTGTAGATAGTACCTAGTAGCGTCCAATTGCTAACAGGTAGACTCTAGTTGTCGGGAATCCGAGTGGAGTCCCGGGAAAGAGTCACGTTTGCTCCAACTCCGATGAAACGGTTCCACGATCTGCAACAGTTTCATTTGCATTGGACTCGTTGAGTGATGGAGTATCCTCGGTCCAG
>Ga0307978_1001421_pt1 | contig 17965 bp, 17 predicted proteins | sample OrgLakmetage1056_FD_203151 | JGI IMG/M metagenome (GOLD analysis project Ga0307978, IMG submission 203151) | Saline water microbial communities from Organic Lake, Antarctica - #1056 | ecosystem: Environmental > Aquatic > Non-marine Saline and Alkaline > Saline | place: Antarctica: Organic Lake...
ACAACAACACGGCGATCAGCAACCAAAAGGAAGATCTCCAGCACGCCATTCACACAGTCAAGGCTCACGATCCAGCTGGAAACTTACCGGGTCGCTTGTTGCCCGATCCAGCCATGAAGACGGCATATTATGCCGTTCGCAGCTTTTGGGTGGAAACAGGATTGCGCTTTGGCTCAACCGCCGCTGTACCTCCCAATGCGACACCCATCAAACACTTGGAATGGTGGCAAGCTGGAATTAATTTCTTGTTTGAGAATAACGCTGTACTCTCGCCCGACACGGAACAACCGATCAGAGACTTGTACTGTCAACATCCGACGCTACGCTTACTGCAATCACTCTTGCAACAAGATACCCAATGGACCAAGCAACATTTTGACGATGTGCTATCGGGTCGACGCAAAGACTTGGACGTGAAGCAATACGAGACGTTGGCAGAGCTCGTGAAACACGCTGGACAATCCTGTGGTAGCTTGTCGCAACTCGTATTGGAGAGTGGCAATATTATGAGCACGGATCATCCAGCCAGCCACGAGGCTGCCCGATTGGTGGGCATCTGTCACGGCCTGACGAATGCGTTGCGAACTAGTATTCCAGTCATTAGTACCACGGGAAAACTTATTGTACCGGCCGAACTTTGCGTCAAGTACGGTGTCAAAAGTCCGCGGTATCTGCTATCGGCCTTGGGCATGGGGGACGACGTTTGCGTACGAGCCTTGCAAAATGCCGTGGAGGATATTGCCAACGAAGCTCGACAACACTTGCAAGCGGCGCGGGATTTGCGTCCCGATATCTTGGCAGAACCGCAAGGTGCCAAGGCCGTGAGTGTCCTCCTTCCGGCACTTGCGAGTGAAACGTTTTTGAATCGATTGCAAGAATTCAACCATCAACTGACGGATCGCAATCTACGGAATGTGGGACGACTGGAGCATGCCGTGTGTGCCGGACGAATGGTGGTGGCGCACTATCGAAAGACTTACTAGACTTGCACGCCAGTCTACTATTAGTCGTATTTTTCGAGAGTGCTCATTAATCATTCTACTTAAAGTACCGGTAGCTGCAATGTTAGCTGCTAACGTAGACTATCATACAGGATCCATATAAAATGTAAGAGTGTAACACGCCATCTTATGTACTAGTACTCTCTTGCTTTAAACATCCACGACGACCTATACAATACACAGCCTCTGAGATGTTCGCTTGCAGTGTTACGATTTGGTTGCTACTGCTTTGTAGTCACAACCCGATTCACAATACTCCCGTCTAACATCCCACTTTCTCTCTGTACTCCCCTAATCCTCCACTTTCCTCCCAACATACAAATGCTCCGCTTCTTCCCTGCTCTGTAATTTACAAGTTCACTTTGGGACCGTCTTCTCCCGGCGCTCCAGCCTCCGCAGTCGCGGCTTCTTTGGGAGACTGTGCATTCCCCTCATCTTCGCCCGTGGGTGCACGAGCTGCTGGCTGTTGGAACTGGGCCACCATGCCAGGGTTAGCCGCCATGGCTGCCATTTGCTGCTGTTGCGCCATTAGCATGGCGTAATACTGCCGCTGCTGCATCTGGAAAGCTGCCATGCTCGCCGTGTTTGGTTCCCCGTTGGTGGAACTTGACACATCTGTAGAGGTTGCGTTTGGTTCCGAAGCGCTGCTCGGGTCGACCGATGCTCCAGCCTGCTGTTGTTGTTGCTGCTGCATCATGGCCATGAAACGTTGCTGCTGTAACTGTTGCTCTTGCAGTATTGCCATGTTCCCCGGCATCATCATTCCTGGGTACCCTACGTGGCCCATACCAAGAGCAACTGGGTTCATCGGCTGTATCGCTTGCGTTGACTTGGAGTTGATGCAGCTCATTTGCAAGCATAATCGAAGGTTGTTCTTTTGAAAGAGCGGGTGGTAATACGCACCGTTCTCGGGACCGCGAGTAACACGCGTAAAGCTCCTGCGAAACGAAAGAAAGCGTCGAGTTAGTTAGTTAGGAACGATGGTACAGAGTGCGCCAGAAGAGAGACAAAGGCAGTCCGCAACACATATCCCCATTACAACATCACGTACCATCGATTTAGTTTCCGTGTAAAGCTGGTGAACTTGGCCTTTCGGTTAAAGTACTTGGGCATGACCTCGTGCGCAAAGCGTTTCTTATCCAGGATTATAAACCCCTTGCCATGCGGTAACCAAACAACAGAGTCGGAGTGACTTTCATCGGATAACATCTCCATCATCTAAAACATGCAGGAAAATTTTGAATGTGTGAGCGACGCGTAGCTTTCTACGGTACTCCGTACTGGCATTCCGACGACAAGGTACTTAGTGCAGCCGAGTCAGCAACGTGATGGGAACACAATGGTGCGGCATTGAAGCCGTGCTAATGCACACCAACACAGTCGCTTTAGTTTTTCAACTTACCCTCTGAGGAAAGGACAACGGGACATCATCGTCCATAATCCTATCGTCACTATCGTCGTCCTTTTTACGCTTGTTTTTGCGCTTTCGTGGGACATTTCCATCGCTTTCGCTGCCCTCCGAGTCTACCATCTCTTGAGGCTCCTTTTCCTCTACTTCCTTCGTCTCTTTCTCTTCGCTTGTCATCTTATTTGGTTCCCCTGTAACGTTACTCTTATTCAATGCCTTCCGGCCATTAACAATGCACACAAAAGTGTGGTCTTTGATTGAGCGTTGGGTTAGCAACAGTGCGACTTTTTGTGTACGATTACGCAGACAACGAGATGATGGCAAGGCGAAGCAATTTGTTGCGGGGGTGAATCGTTTTGCTGACGAAAGCGAACCGTTAATTTATGCGTTTTCCCGACAGACCCAAAAAACATCTGCTCATGAACCCGCGTAGATTTCCGTGGAGCCAGTACAAAACCTTCCTTTATATCAGATGTCACTTCAACCTATCAGAAGAAACGCTATCGGCTGTACGGAGAAACAACCACGTGAGTAGACGTCATTAACAAAAAGTCACTGATTTTAATCACCCAGAATCCCCTCGTCCAATGGAATCGCAGCATTCGTATCGTATTGCTTCGCGTTCGCTCGTGTGAACGGGTCGCCTCACTCCATAACCCAACTTACCCAGAAGCGACCAAAACCAAACAACATTTCGTTATTTACTTAAACGTTGGAATGCATACGCACTTAGAAACTACCACGTGTATAGGTTACATATCGAGTTTTAAATTCCCTCGTCCAATGAGATTGCAGCATTTGTTACGGATTCATGTTCATCCTTGGGTATAACCCGGCAGTAACTCCAGTCAATGATCCATAAACAGACCGCTACAACCAGCAATAGGATCTCAACGCCGGCCGACATGCCGTTGCCTCATCTATCGCTGGACCAAAACATCGTGGCCTAAAACCATCACTCGTGATGGCCATTATTAACGAATGTCCTTTGTCTCTCCTTTCTTCTTGTAAAGCCCTCAAGCCTAGATCGTATTGAGAGCTTTAGCAGACATTTGTTACACTTAACGTATTAACTGAGTTCGAGATCCCGTCTCCTCTTCCGTGCTTCTTGTTGCTGCCAGCAGCCATCGCACCGTGCATTTCGTCGCTGCTCCGTACAGCCATTGCACCAACTCCCAAAATGGTCGACAACTCCGCAAGTCTCACCATCTACCCACACACTACTCTAACCCGGCTTCATTTGCCGGGCCACAAGCCAACACGCAAACTGATTTTGCTCGTCCAGCTCGAACTGGACGCTAACTCTTTGTCCGTCGACTCAGTGTTTGGAAACCACGGTCATGTTTTTCTGACGCTATCACCAGCAGAATACGCTGACCTCCACGAGGCACCTTTCCAAATCCCCAAACAGCTGCCCATGAATCCGACTCCGCCACCAGGTGGCAACGCAAACCCAACTGCGGCCCAGTTGGCGGAAGCGCTACGACTCCACACCAACGCTTGGAAAGCGTACAAGCTCATTCGAGCCACCGAACACGACTTGCGCAACCAACTACTCGCCGCCGCTGACAACGTCTACTGGCAACGACTACGCCACGTCCGCCTTGGTTACAACATGTGCAGCATCCAAGACATGTTGAACCACTTAATCGAAAGTTACGGACGCTTCACCAAAACGGAGCGCAAAGACGTCGCGAGCCGCATGGAAGTCCCCTGGGAAGGTGGACCGGTAGATTTTGTCATTCAACAGATTAGCGACGCCGCCAATGCTTTTGCGCTAGCAGGCACCTCTTTATCGGCACAACAAAAAACGGACAAGCTCTACGACCTCGTGAAAGAAAGCGTCCTCCTCTCCGACGCTTGCCAGCGTTGGCGCATGTTTCCGACGGCCGACAAAACGTGGGCAGTCGCAACCGCCCATTTCCAGCAGTACGCGAATGACCGCGATGAAGAACTCACCACAGAAACTGCCGGGTATCAGCGGCCAAACCACGTCCAAACCAACAGCAACACCGGTACGCTTGGAGACATCACAAGCCAGCTTGTTAATCTAGCTGCCCGAGACGAGAGCCAAAACACCAAATTTCGGGCCCTTCAAGCCGAGCTGGCCGCCAACAAAGCCAAGTCCGCAGCCACTAAAGCAAAGTTCACTGCACATAAAGAAGCAATTAAGGGACGCGGAGGAAGCAACAAAAACCGTCGCCGCAACAACGGCGGTGGCGATGACAACACCAACAACAACAACAAGCCCACCAAGTACTGCTAGACGCACGGCCTGTGTTGCCACAGTGGAGTTCAATGCAACGCTCGCGCAACCAAGCACCAGCCTGACGCAACAGCCACGGACACCTGCAGCGGCTGCCAAGCTGGCCTCTGAGATTCTGGGACGACAGAAAGTGGCAACAACGAAGTCGAGTATAAACTAAATCAGGTTAACTCCACAACTGCGCTGCCCACTACTGTTCGCTCCCCGTCCCTACGTCAGACGTACCAACAATAACCGCCATCATTGACTCCGGTGCGACTAGCAATTATTGCCAGTTCGATTCAACCACAACACCATGTTTTGATGTCAAACCAACAAAAAGTCCAATCGCGGTGCGTCTACCCAACAACCGTACGATAACAAGCACACACGAAGGATACTTGCGTCTACCGCAGTTATCCAAAGAAGCACGCAAGACGCACCTGTTCCCCAACATGCAAGCATCCCTTATATCTGTCGGACAGCTGTGCGACTCCGGATGTATAGCAACCTTTGACCAAGACAAAAAGGTCGTCATGTTTGACAACCACGTTGTGCTAACTGGTCACCGAAACTACACCACCGGGATGTGGCAAGTTCAGTTACCCACTAACTCCGCCACCAATCGTCTTCATGCAACAGAGGATTTACCGGGACCAAACATTCTACAGCATGCTGCACATGCTGCAGTAGCTGCTGAATCAATGCCGGAACGCATTGCTTTCCTGCATGCTTGTGCTGGTTCACCAGCCGTCTCGTCTTTTTGCACAGCCATCGATGCTGGATACGACATGGCCCAACTTGACATCGGCACGCGTTCGCCAGCACCTGAAAGAGCCACCCACCGCCATGGTACAAGGACACTTGGACCAACAGCGGCGTAACCTACGGTCGACAAAAAAGAAACAGAAAGCCAACCAGGTATATTTGCTACCTGGAACTGACAAAAGGCCCGGCGAACTACAGCCCAAAAACTCGGAAGAACGCTGCAACCACATCTATGTGGAATGCCAACCCATCAGCGGACAGATCTATTCCAACCAACCCGGCCAATTCCTTGTCGCATCGACGAGTGGACACCGGTACTTGATGGTCGCCTACGATTACGACAGCAATGCAATCTTGGCGGAACCAATGACCAGTCGCACTGGCCCAGCATTACTTGCAGCGTACAAGTGCATCCACCAAACACTAACATTGCGTGGCCTGCGACCCAAACTCCAAAGACTTGACAACAAAGCGTCCACCGCTCTCAAGCAATACATGTTGGACGAAGGAGTGGATTTTCAGCTCACACCCGCTGGAATGCACCGGCGCAATGCTGCAGAACGTGCGATTCGCACTTTCAAAAACCATTGCATCGCCATCCTTTGCAGTACCGATCCCGAGTTTCCGTTACGCCTGTGGGATCTCTCACAACCCTGAATTTGTTGCGCGGATCGCGCATCAACCCAAAGCTTTCGGCGTACGCACAGCTCAACGGCGCGTTTGACTTCAATTGTATGCCAATGGGCCCGCCAGGCACACGCGTATTGGTACATGAAGCACGCGGGACTTGGGCACCTCACGCCGTACCCGGATGGTACATTGGACCAGCGTTTGAACATTATCGATGTTACCAAGTGTACTTTACCGAGACGGCCAAAGAGCGGATCGCCAACACGCTCGTATGGTATCCGTCGCACGTTGTCATGCCAAAAACATCTTCCGCCGAAGACGCCACCGCTGCAGCCCGCGATCTCATTTACGCTTTGCAGAATCCTCATCCAGCTGCGCCCATCGCGCCATTAGCTGACAATCACCGAAAAGGATTGCAAAACCTATCGGAAATTTTCCAACAAGTCACCACACACCCCGAGCCAGCTCCGAGGATGCGTTTCGCCGACGACCAACCAAATTTACCCACCACTGCAGGATCTCCGAGGGTGCCGCCAAGCGGCACAGCATTTACCTACGCGGGTGCCACGCGCAACCGCGGCCAAGTCCGACGAGAGCTTGCGCGCCAGAACAAGCAACAAACTGTATTCCCGGCAAAGCCAATACTCACCAGCAACAGATTTGCGCCACTTGTGGATGATCCTCCTGCGGCAGTCCCTGAACCAGTGCAACCGCCCAATCGCCCAGTCAACGCGCCTGCTCGACGCCAACCAAAAGTCACAGCGACGCCAGCACCAAAATCGAGCCCGCCAACACGCCGCCCTGGACCGCATCGCCACAACAATCGCACCAAACAGCGCTATCGCAAGCAACAGAAAGCTAGTCATGTTTTTGCTGAGCCAGGAACAACAGTTTTTCCCGAGCCAATGGCCAACTCCGTCATCGATCCCAATACAGGCGCATCCCTTGAATATCGCCACTTAATCAAGGGACCCGACGCAAAACGATGGCAACAAGCCAACATGATTGAAATTAACCGACTCACGGATGGACGCCTCATCAAAGGCTCCACGGGCACAAAAACGATAAGCTTTATTGCACGGTCCAAGCTCCCAAAGCATAAAAAGGCCACATATTTGCGCGTCGTCTCCAACTACCGCCCGAGCAAAGTGGACCCGTACCGAGTCCAATGGACTGTGGGAGGCAACATGATTGAGTATGCAGGCAACACATCAACACCAACCGCCAATCTAACCACTGCCAAACTCGTCTTCAACAGTGTTGTCTCCACCCAAACGCCGAATTTGCAACTGGCGACATTAGTGACTTCTACTTGTTCACCGACATGGACAAATGCGACTATATGTGGATCCCGATCCATTTTCTCAACCCAGTAATGGCCGCCTGCGAACTCGACGATATCATCGTTGACGAGCGAGTCTTAGCAAAAATTAGCAAGGGAATGTACGGCCTGCCACAGGCTGGACGGCTTGCCTACCTTCAACTTGTTCTCAATCTCGGGCAAAACAGATACCATCCGTTGAAACAAACTCACGGTTTGTGGCGCCACGCTACGCGCCCCGTCCTTTTTTCCTTGGTGGTCGACGATTTCGGAATCAAATACGTCGGCAGACAGCACGCGCAGCATTTATTTACCTCATTGCGCGAAAATTACAAAATCACCGAAGATTGGACCGGAGAACTCTCCTTGGGCATCAAGCTGAACTGGGACTACAAAAGTCGCACTGTTGACCTGTCCATGCCAAATTACGTGTCCGAGGCTCTCCACAAATTTCAGCATCCAGCGCCATATCGCCCCGAGCATGCACCTCACGACTGGACAAAACCCGCCTACGGCCGACGACAGCAATTCGTAACCCCGCACGATGACTCTGATCTTCTCGACCAAGACGGAATCAATTGCGTTCAACAAGTAGTTGGAACGTTCCTCTATTACGCAAGTGCAATCGATTCTACCGCCATGGTTGCTATAAACTCCATCTCCGGTGAACAAGCAAAAGCAACGGAAAACACAGCAAAAAAGGTTACTCGCCTCCTGAACTACTTTGCCACGCATCCAGAGGCAACACTACGATACAACAAGTCAGGCATGGTATTAAAGCTTCACACAGACGCCGCTTCCTTGGTTGAGCCCCGCGCACGCAGTCGTCACGGCGCGCATTACTGGCTTGGCACCCTCGGCATTGACGACAACAACTGTGCCATCAAAAACAACGCCAGCATCATCAAACCGGTCGTATCCTCCGTAGCTGCAGCTGAGACGGCGGGTTGTTTCTACAACTGTATTGATGCAATTCCAATTTGCATCGCACTCGAAAAAATGGGGCACACCCAACCGCCAACACCAGTGACTTGTGACAACTCCACAGCTATCGGCATTGCCAACCGAACCATCAAGCAACGCCGCTCAAAAGCCATTGACATGCAATACTACTGACTCCAAGACCGTGAGTGCCAGGAACAGTTCAAAACTGAGTGGGCTGCAGGTGTCAACAACAAAGCCGACTAATTCACCAAACATTTTTCTGTCTCGCATCATCGCGAAAAAAGACCTGAATATTTTCACACCAAGTAGTGTGTCATTGACTGCGAGGGAGTGTTCATCCTTGGGTATAACCCGGAAGTAACTCCAGTCAATGATCCATATCCAGACTGGTACAACCAGCAATAAGATCTCAACGCCGGCCGACATGCCGTTGCCTCATCTATTGCTGGACCAAAACATCGTAGCCTAAAACCATCACTCGTGATGGCCATTATTAACGAATGTCCTTTGTCTCTCCTTTCTTCTTGTAAAGCCCTCAAGCCTAGATCGTATTGAGCTTTAGCAGTTCAGACCTCCTACAGCCTACAGGGCAAGGGCATCCTGCGTATGTAGAGTAAGGACGGCGCTACCTAGTATGTCCTGTAGACAAAATGTTGTTTTCTACAGAGAACCTAGGTTGCCCTGTAAACAAATGGGTGTCGAAAAGCGGCTGTCCTAGGTAGTACCTCCTAGGTAGATAGGTAAATCATAAAACTTTTAGGAAGGCTAAATAAACCCAGATCCGAGGCAGGTCATTGCAATTGGTAGTGGTAGTTATTGGTCATTTGTCTTGATCGTGGCTTCATAGGTCATAGCCAATTGTCGAACAACTCACACTGTTCGCTCCCCCCTTGCTGTAATCAAGCAAGCGCTCAATACTGGAATGGTCAAGGCATCCCTCATGTTGAAACTCAATGGCGATCTCCTCAGCTATGATACCACCAAGGTCGTCAACTTGGGGAAGCAATGGAGAAAGAGCATTCCTACCAGGGCGGAATATCTGCGAAACTATCACGGCGATGAATCGGAAGACAATGCTGATACTGAGGATGGTGGTGTTGGTAATAATGGCGACAATGGCAATAACAGGACGGTAGCAGCAGCTAGTAGCAACTTTTGATAGTGACTACCAAGTAAGAAAGACGATAACAGCAATTTAATGTCTCTACTACCGATACGCCCTCTTTAGTCTACTACTATCTAGCAGGAAATACCCCGGCTACCTACCTAGGTAGCCGGCTACATAGGTATTACCTAGACTCCTGTGGAGAACAGGATCCGCAAATTTGGTTGTCCTAGGTAGTCCTGTAAACGGATAGGCATATTTCTGAGCGTTTGCCCTGTAAAGGAATTGGCCTCTGGAATCTGGAGTCTAGGTGCCCTAGGAAGGTGCCCTGTAGGAGGTCTGATGATGTTCACTCGCGTATATTACAGTATCCGGCTATCATATACCGATAAGAGATCAAAACCAAACAAAATTCTGTCCATCACTGGACCCTTGGTTCCAGTCTCTGACCAGGATTGAAAACCTTCCTTCCAACTCCTACTGCCCACCCTCCGGTGTCTGTCCGCAAAAGAGGTGCAATGGTAGGCCTTTCAGCGCAGATGGCCGTACTATGTAGAATTGCGTAGAAAAAGTGATGTATTGTTAGCGCGGAAAACTACAGTTGATGAAATCTCGGTCGGTCTTCATAAATATTCGTCGCAATGCGTTCAACCAACACAACTCTTCGCGACGAAACTCATTCCAGAGGCACCGCACTACATACGACTAGTCTATCCATGATCATAACATTGCCTAGATTGGTGTAGACGTCACTCCCTTGTGATTCTGTAGCCATGTAATGATCTGCATGTTGGTTACTTTTAATAAATAATACTTAACTAGAGTATATTTCAATTTAAGACCCTGTAACACGCACTGTTATTCCATGCGGACGACGTACAAACGCTCCAGTCTTGCTGCACCTAGCGCTTTGGATCAGTCACGTTCCATGCATCCACAGCACCACTCGTTCCGTTCCAACCTTGTTTGCTCGGATCAGATGTTGTGGATCATCTGCACACAACAATCAATGGCACGCAACTGTACAATGGCCGCATGCATCTACACTGGCTGCAATGCACGTTACAACCCGCCTAATATGACATGAATTATGCTTAGACCATGATTGTCAGAAACATGTTCTGAGGCGCGCAATTGATAGAGCGTAAGTATTTTAGTTCACAAGAAAATTACGAGATATTCAAACGTGTTGGTTGGCACGTTGCGGGCAATAAACCAATTTTGGCTGGAGGGTCTGATAGGGAGGGGTCTTCAAATTAAGATCATCGCGATAGCACCGTGTTAAATTGCGAAAAAGCAGTTTCATAATTATTCAGCGCCTCCAGAAAGGCGTAGACGCACCATGCCGCCTCCTCGGAAGCCCCCACAGACCATGGAAGATGCCAAGGCAGCTGGGCTTCAGCCGATGACTGCATTCTTCAAAAGAAAGACAGCCGGAAGGCCGAAGAAATCGCTTCAGCCTCCGCAAAGTCAGACTATTTCTTATTATTTATCTAGTCAAGAATTAGATAGTTGACTCTATGCTACTGGTAGACCAGCCACTTTAGAGACTGGACTAGACTACACGGTCTAGCTAGCTAGCTAACTAGCCTAGAGAGACAGTAGTCTAGTGGACGTTGTCGCCACATCGCTAGGGGAACCCGGATTTTCACTCTTGATACCACCAAGGTCTTCAATTGAAGCGGGTCTTAAATTGAAATATACTCTAAATTAGTTGGTATCTCTTCTTTAGCGGCAATTTTTTCGTTTTTGTTGTACCTTCTTTCACTTCTTTTATTTGATATCGAAGATCCAAATTCCCACCGTTGGGTCTAGGGTCTAGGGTATTGCGTAGCCAGTGGTTTGAGGAAACACCCTTCTGACCAGCAACACGTATAAATCGTCTGTATGTGGTCCTGTTTGTCGCAAACTCAGCCTCTTTCGCGCGCTTCGTTCCGCCCACGAAACAGGAAATCGACCGTAGCTGTTGACGATGGTGGCGGCCTCCAACACTCCTCCTCCCGACGAAATCATGGCGAACTCGCTTGTCCTTCGCAAAGACAGTAGCCTCATTTGCAAGCGCTGGCGGCGCAGGCTCGCTCATGGCCGCCACCACAGGAGAAGAGGCGCGGTGGGGGCACAACGACCTACACAATCCTACGATGGGAAAATACATAATACTATGCACTACTAGGGTACTCTGTACCTGCACCCTAGTATTGTCCGCCAGCTGTGTATCGTTCGCCTCGAAACTATCCACCCCCTGGACCGCCGGTAGATGGAACTTGGGTTGGATGGCCCTGCAACTGCGACAGTGACACGAAAGTTGTAGTCATAACCTCTCGTTCCACCAAGACTTGAGAGAACCATTCTTCTTTCAACTAAAATCCTCTCTTCTTTAAGAGAAGTGGCAGGCTGACGTGGTAAGGAATTTGGCACGCTTATCGCTTTATTCTCTCGACGGCGCAGCACGAGACGCAAATCTCGTTCACGAACAAAATGGAGTCCCGATTCCGGATGTACCAGTACTGACTGCACTGTAGACTGTAGACCTTCTACAGTACTGGGAACTCGTACGTCTTAATCTTCCGATGTCCGTGAACTGTCTTCGATAAGTATTGATTAACGTCTCTTCCTTGGTCTTCCGGAGACATAAAAAGTGTGCACACGTGTTTTTCGACTTCCTTCAGGCAGCGGCTGACGTACTGTACTGTAGTACTAATTCTACGGTCTCTTACCACACACACGCGACACAGTACCCCCTGTACAGGTACAGCTACAGCATTCACCATGCCTTGCGTTCAAGAGCCGCGCGTCCCGTCTGCTGATTACAGCCTTGTAGTTGTAGGGGCGAAGGAAGCGATCAATAATCTGAAAGAAGGAATTACCCATATGGAAAATATCGCGGGATCTGTCGCTGCAGAAGGGGTCACAATTCAGCACCATGATATTGACGTTGATGCACCAACCAACGGCAAGGAAAAATTCAACGAGGTCATTGACATGGATGACGCCGGTGCCATGACGTTTCCTCAGCGGGTAAGTCCCATACTGGCTTGCTGAATCATTGCTGCATCATGATGTTAACACCATTGTATGGCTGGCCTAGAACTGCACTTCCGGTTGTGTGTTGTGCACCGCTCGTACACGTACCTTCCCATTTGGTCAGCGTTAATTGCCCACCTCCTGGTCACGTAACCGCACAGAACACGTTCTTCGTCGATTGAGCCGTGACTCGGAAGTGACTCCAAAAACTAACCCTTTCCTTACGCTTTCTTTCTTCGCTATTTAGCTCATGGAAATCCTCGACAATGAAGATTACTCAAGCATGATCTCGTGGCTTCCTCACGGTGGTGGCTTTGTCGTATTTCGCAAAAAGGCATTTGCACTCAAGATTCTCCCCAAACACTTTAACAAGCAGTCCAAGTTCTCTTCGTTTACACGCAAGCTGAATCGTTGGGGCTTTCAGCGCGTAACTCGTGGTCACGAATCGGGTGCATATTGCCACCCTCTTTTCATGCGCGGTGGACATCGTCTCTGCGTTCATATGAGCTGCCAGAGTAGCATCAAGGGCGCTGCCAAGACTGCCGTTGTTGCTCCGGACTTTTCTGCCCTGGGTCCTGCTGTTATCCCGACTGTGGCCAACACTATTACAAGTAAACCGCATATATTGGCGTCTCCTCTGCAGCAGGCCACCCTTTTACAGTCCCACCAGTTACATCAGATTCAGCTACAGCAGCTTGTCGAGCAGGAGTTGCTTCGTCGCGCTGCAATTCGCAACAGCCAGGAAATAATGTTGATGCAGGGCGCGGGAGTCGACTTTGGAGGCACCCTTCGTAATCCCGGCATACATGGGCGTATTGATCCTACGATTCTTGATCAGCTCACTCGCTTGCAGGGTCGTGGCGGTGGTGCCGACATTGACGCCTTGGACGTCTCCCTCCTCTGGAACAATCACATGTTTCGTTAAGCGTGCATGATTCATTCACTTTCGTTGCACTTACATGACGAACACATTTGTTGGAAGCCGCGCTTTGATACAATTTTCTGTATTAGCTTTTGCTATCGTATCCAATGCATATTTATGATTTCGAGGCCCAATTGTGATTCCAAACAAGCCTTGGCTCTACATTTTAATTTGGCTGTTTCAACTTTGTTCTCACCTTTCCAGGTCGTCTTGATCCATCCGAGGAGACTAATTCGTAGAAAGCAGAGGAGATGAGGCAGATAGTCAAAGTCAAAACTAAAGTTACAGCATCTTTACTTGCTTGTTCTAGCTGTACGAATGGGTTCTGAGTACAGATGGCTCCCTCCACCAAAACCGGTCTGGTTTCATTTTTTCACCGTTCGCCTCCCCTCCCCCATTTTGTTCTTTGGTCCATGCATGACACGACCGTGCCTTTCCAAGCTCACATACACGCCATGGCGCAGACGACCGGCGAAACAACAGCAGCAGCAACAGCATCAGCGACGACCGCTGTCGCCGACCATAGCGCCGCGGCCGCCGCAGCCTATGCCTTGCGCACAAGCACCGCACATCTTGCGGGCTCGAAACTGCGCAAGCAGCTCTCGGGCAGCTTGCAGGAGCATCTTTCGGCGCCCACGTCGGCCTTTGCCCACGAGCAGCTAAAAAAGATGGGATGGACAGCTGGAACTGGTCTTGGAAAGAAACGTGACGGAATCAAGACGCATATCAAAGTCAAAAAGCGTAAAGACCAGGAAGGAATCGGTGCTGGCCAAGCGGCTGCTGCACAACGCACGGCGACTGAAGAGTGGTGGAAGGATAGCATCGGCGGGACGCTGGCCAAGCTGTCGAAAGGAAAGAAGGAAGACAAGAAAAAGGGCAAGCGCAAGGAGCGCTACACGGACGAGGAGCTCTTCGAAGCGACAGGTGGCGCGCGTTTTGGAATGCGGGCGGCGCCCACCAAGAACTTGAACAAGTGGCTGCGCACAGAAAGCGAAGTTGCAGACGATGAGACGCCTGTCAAGGTGAGCGTTGATGCCGACAACGGCATTGTCTCCAAGGCTCCGTCAGAATCAGCATTGAATGAAGTTTCTTTGGAAGACCCCGTCAACAAAAAAGAAAAGAAGAAGGCTAAAAAGGCCAAGAAGGCCAAGCGAGAAGGTGCCAAGGAAGTAGTTGCAACCGATGAAAGGAAGAGAAGCAAAGACAAGAAGACCAAAAAGAAGAAGAGGGACGTTGCCAAGTGATTTCGTGGTGTCTGATGTCTGAAAGGAACTTTTTGGTGGAACTTTTTCGAGACGAACCGCGCAGCGCTCGTTTCTCCGAGGAGGTTTCAAAAATCGCGAAATTCCTTGAGCCGCAGTAACGAACCCTCTTTCATTAGTTTGCCTTTGATGCGCTAGGCAGCTAGTGTTACTACGTTTGTGCAATCATGACTTCGCCTGCACGTGAACAGCGTGTCGCTTCCGTCCTTCGGTCCAAGACCAATCTGCCTTTGGAATCCGCTGGCGGCAGAAATGACACTCGCAAGAATCATTTGGCGGCAGGAAAGAGTAGTGGAAACATGCTCTCACCCAAACTACGTAGCACAACAACAAGAACTACTACTAACACTACTACACCCGCGAGTAATCGGCAATACAAAAAGAGTCCACGCCTGGTTGTTGATACAGCTGCTGATATTGACAAGTCGGCCGAGATGTTGCCAAAGGCTTGCGCTCCGCGTTCCTCTTGCTGTCACGCTTCCCCGCCCGGTTTGGAGGAAGGATGGATTCCAGCCCAGATCCGTAACATTGGTCCGGGACGCGTCGCCCTATCGCAGCCCTCGGCGGCGGTCGGGCTTGCCCATGGATTTGGTAGTGACAGCCGTGGGCAAATGATGACTTCGAAACGCAGCAGCAAGTCCCATCCGAACGATTCGCCCGGTAAGCTTGTCGTGATGTACAAGAAGGCTCCCAGCTCGCCTGATGTCAGTGCGTTAACGGGTGATGGCGAACTCAACACTTGCAGCAGCAATAACAACAAGCGTCGTTGGCGGATTCCTACCATTTTTCGTCGCCATCCAGAGAACTGATTGGGGGTGCGTTTTGTGTTTGGGTCGGTCGGAACGTGAGCAAACTACATATGCATTAAAGTATAGATGAATATAGCGTTACTTGATTCTGCATGTGCACCTATATTAGAACCATAACGATGGCTCTAGACTGGCATGATATGGCATAGCAATATTGTCCTACAGTACGCTCCTACAAGGCTCCGCAGTCCGTGATTGTAACATCGGCCGCCGGTCTTCCCATTTCGTTTCCTTTTCTTTCAATGGAACGAACGATGTCTAGACCTCCAATAATCTTGCCAAAGACTACGTGCTTTCCGTTTAGCCACGGCGTATCGCCAGTGCAGATAAAGAACTGACTGCCGTTGGTATTCGGCCCCGCGTTGGCCATGCTCAAGGTTCCTGTTGTCGTGAAGCAGAGTAATGAGCAATTGTGAGAACATTCGCTGTGTATAGAAAGTCGAGTAGGTATCGTGGACGCATACCCAGCATGCGCGTGTTGCTGCATCCATGTACGTACCAAATCCGTTGTGCGCAATGTCAAAATTCTCGTCGGCAAAGGTTTGTCCAAAGATGGACTTGCCCCCAGTGCCATTACCGTTGGTGAAGTCACCTCCTTGACACATGAAGCCAGGAATGATGCGATGAAAAGAGCTTCCCTTGTATCCAAAGCCCTTTTCACCGGTACAGAGCGCCTTGAAGTTGCTTGAAGTCTTGGGGACCACCGATCCGTACAACCCCATTTCGATGCGACCCGCGGCCTCGCCGTCAATGGACACGTCAAAGAAGACCTTTTCGGTAACCTCGGCATCCTTGGTGCCAAAGATGCCTTGAATAAAGCCACCAATTTCCAAGGCTGTTGTCGTTGTGGAAGCAGGAGCCGACGAACGCGTGAATGCCGGGCGGACTGGAGAAAAAGCACTCACGCTAGAGATGGTAGCGACGAGGCACAAGAGAAAGGATGCTTGCATCATGGTAGAAAGAGGCTGGAGAAGAAATGTATGGGAGATGCTGACCGTTGCTGCAATGCGTATGCCTCTCATTGTGATGGATGTCCAAAGATCGAGACGATGAGCAACTTCAAACTTCGATTGTACCGTGCCGCGTGCCGCGCATGGCGTCAAGGAAAATCTTTATCTTCGCGCGTTTTCCATGCTATCATACCGACTACTCTCATACCGGTAGTAGACACAGGCCACAGTAGCTCGTGATCCCTTACTAGTCTACAGGCTCTCTCTCTCTCTTTCTAGATCAATAGGTGCTCTACATGTCTAATTGTTACTTTTCATGGGCAATGTACAAAGCGACCAACGGTTATGCAGTCTCCACAGGTGGGGCAGTAAAAAGGCGCTGCTTTCGTAGACTGCTGGTGGAGACACGTATAGCAAAAGGTTTGTTCACAGGAACAATTCCCTCGGACGGGAACTAGCGGAACCGTGGAACGACGACACAGCGGGCAGTGTTGTCGATACTGCTGTTGCTGTCGTTGCTGGTGTTCTTGTCGTTTTGGAAAGAACCGCTGGCGAGTGCCAAGCACCAAACGACGGGCGGGTGTGACCAGGTAGTCTTGGACATCGGACTGCCAGGTATCTTGCAAAATGTGTAATCCAGCTAGCCAGACGCGGCTGGTCTGCATTAAGCATTCGTACAACCACCGACGATGGGCAAAGTCCACGTGCAAGCGGGGTGTGGTACCGGTACTAGCCAACCTGGCAGTAGCGTTGTCCGTGATGGCGTTGTCAGTCTCAGTGCTGTTGGTTGGTTGTGCCGTCCGATACCTCCAACCAGCCAAGAGGGTCGCTAGATCAGGTGGTTTTTGTGATATACCACTCCAGCATGTCAAGAGTAACAGGATTTGGACTGGAGGAAGGAGCGTATCGACCGCTCGAACCAGGAGACGGGTCACGGCGTGCTGCCGTTTTCGGGCAAGTCGTTGAGTTTCGGATAGGGACGTGTCATCAATATCATCGTCTTGTTGTCGTTGTCGTCGCTGCCTTTCGTTTATTTCGTATGCCGTTGTCCATTGTTTTAGCTTGCGATACACAAAGGGCAAGAGAATGCCAAGTATCGAATATTTCAACAAGCCTGCACGTTTTCGATTGCGAAAGTCGTGTGACGATGGATCTATTCCTCCTGCTGTATCTGCCTGCAATCCCAACAAACGGACCGCCGGCGTTTGACCCAAAGTAGCCAATAAAGTCCCGAATTGGAGTACCGGCCAGAGCCACGAGTCCTTGCTTGCAGTGGCAGAAGCGTTGTTGTTACTTGAAAGGACAAGAGCTGCCTTGGAAAGAACTGTCCGGAGAAGGTAATCATCCAACGATTGAAAGTCCAAAAGGGTCGCCGTAAGTGTTTGCGCGGGGCAAATTTGGGCATGAAGTGCAGAATGTGGGGGTGGAGGTCCCGAAGGACCAATTCCGACGCCAGAAGCGATCGATTCCGCCATGGTGAAACGCTTTTTCTGTGTTATTATCGTTCTGGCTTTTAGTTTTTGTTGTTCAATAAGGTGGCGTTGGCGCCAAAATATGGCAATCGTGTGCGCGAAA